>SAMEA3663023__coassemble_943_pt1 | contig 24089 bp, 20 predicted proteins | sample SAMEA3663023__metabat2_low_PE_013 | metagenome-assembled genome bin SAMEA3663023 (sample SAMEA3663023) | pig gut metagenome | biome: pig gut; feature: pig-associated habitat; material: faeces | place: France | collected 2012
TTATCAGGGCTCCGAGGACGAATGTCTTCGGAGCCCGTTTTTTATGCTTTGTTTGGTAGGGTGCTTGTTGGTGTTGTAGGTGATGTAGTTGTTTTGGGTATTGTAAGTGTGGAGGTTTTGTAGATGCTTTAGTTATTACTTTTGGATGTTTTATGTGGTTTTAATGATTATATAGCTTGATATAAGTCAATTAGTTGATTTTCAATGCTTTATATATGTTATAATTGTCTTAAAAATAGTTCAAAGGCTTGTGGGTATCGCTTTTTTTTCTTAACTTTGCACCCGATAAGAATAAGGATAGCTTTCTATTGTTTTAATAGTTGTTATTCGCTAAGGTATCTAACGGAGCTGAGATCTTTCATGGAATATATATGTTTGGTCTTCAATGTACACTTACATTAGGCTCCATAAAAGTCAAATTATGAATATAAAGAAAAAGATTGTTAGGGTATTAGTATCATTGTTATTATTAACTTCTACGGTTGCTTCAGCATCACCAAATTTTAAGAATACATTTGACTGGCAACCAGTTATTGATGCCATTATACAAGTAGAAAGTAACGGTAATCCAAAAGCTAAAAGTGGAAATTCTGTTGGAGCAATGCAAATAACGCCAATTTTGGTTGCACAATGTAATATTATTCTAAAAGAAAGAAAAAGCACGAAAAGATATACACTGGCTGACAGATACAGTGTTGCAAAATCTAAAGAGATGTTTCTGCTTATGCAATCTGAGTACAATACCCAGAATAACATTGAGAAGGCCATAAGAGCATGGAATGGTGGAAACAATTACAGTGTTAAAAGAACTCAGAGGTATTATGAGAAAGTAATGAAGGTTCTAACAACATTGAAGAAATAGTATTTGATGGCTTTTTAATTAGAATATGATGTCACTTATATTATAAATAGTAATTCCAATCCGAAAGGATTGGTTTTTTATTTTGTCATATATGTCAAAAAAGGGGTTCTTTTTTTGTTATTTCTATTATTTCCATTACCTTTGCTGATGATATGAATACTACTTTTAAAGGTTACCTTTTAGGTGCCATTGCTGCCGCAGCTTATGGTACAAATCCTCTCTTTGCCCTTCCGCTCTATGCAGAGGGAATAAGTCCCGACTCTGTACTTTTCTTCAGATATTTATTTGCGCTTCCTATCCTTGGCTTGATGCTCTGGTCACGCGGACGTTCGTTTGCCATCACCCGGCACGACCTTTTGCCGCTCGCCGTGCTTGGCATTGTCTTTGCGTTGTCTTCATTGACTCTTTTCCAGAGTTACAATTATATGGATGCGGGAATAGCCTCTACAATTTTGTTTGTATACCCAATAATGGTTGCACTGATTATGGCAGTTTTTTTCCATGAGAAACTGACCATTCAGACTGTTGTCTGCTTAGTGATGGCTGTAGGAGGAATTGGGTTGCTCTATAAGGGAGAGAACGGTGCAACATTGTCATTTACTGGAACAATGCTTGTCTTTGCCTCATCTCTGTCCTACGCAACATATATAGTGGCAATAAACCAGACACGCCTGAAAGATATGGCAACACTGAAAGTCACTTTCTATGTGATATTGTTCGGATGGTTTCTTTTTGTTTTCCGCTCGTTGGCTGGTGATGGCATACAGCTTCCTCCTGCAGACAAATGGTATCTTTGGGGAAACTTGTTCGCTCTGGCTTTGATGCCTACTGCCATATCTCTGCTCTGTACGACTGGAGCCATACAATATATAGGCTCTACGCCAACCGCCATTCTCGGAGCATTGGAACCTGTTACGGCAGTATTTTTTGGTGTGACAGTTTTCGGTGAAGTATTGACGGTACGTGTCGTTATAGGATTTTTGCTGATTATCTTTGCTGTAAGTATTGTTGTAGCTGGTGGAAACATAAACAAATATCTTGTTCGCCTCCGTAAGATGTTCCCAAGAATAAAGAGAAGGTAGAGTTCAGTTCGGTATTATTAGTTTAAGTTATTGTTTCTTCGATTCCTTGCACTTCATCGCATTACGCTTTGCTGAGGCAATGCTTGGCGGCAGTTCAGGCGGCAGAAGGTCAAGGCGACCGTGCAGTTCCGCTTTAAGTTCTGGCCATGGTCTGCACATCCTTGCTGCCAGCTTTATCATTAGAGATCGGCATCCGTCTTTGTATTTTCTGTCAGCAAGTCCTTCTAAGCAGAAGTCCAGAAGATCTGTGCGAGGGTTATCGTCATCATATATATCAATGAGAATGTTCAACAGCAGACCTGGCCTCATTGTAGCCTGACCATTGACAATATTGTCAGTCAGCAAGTCCCTATACGGTGTGATATATAAAGCCTTATCTTCTTTAGAGAGATGGGTGAGCGCCCATGCCGCATGCCCAGATTTGTGTTCTAATCCTCCGGCAGCTATTGTACACAATCGTCCGATAGCCTCTCCGTCACCGCTAACCATGGAGACTATTTTATTCACGGTAGCCATGGATGCTCGACATTCTAACAATTCCTCAAAATCTTTCATTGTGGTGTTTACGTTATGTTTCAACAAGTAGCAAAGATACAGATATTCCTTCATTTCTCAGCTATTAATTTAGAAAAACATTGTGTAAGTTAAAAAAACATTTACACGTTGTGACGAATTGCTTAATATTGAGTAAAATCTCATGGCTTTTTACTTGTTTTCGGTTTTTTAGTTGTATCTTTGCCAAATGAATGTGAGAATATGTGTCTCGCATGGTAATATATAAACATATTATACAATGAGAAGACTGACTTATTTTATACTCCTGCTGATAGGTGTCATGGCAATAGCCTCCTGTAATGATGATGAGACCTATGCAGACCAGAAAGACAGGGAGCGTAATGCCATAGCTAAATTTATTTCCGACTCAGCCATTCATGTTATCAGCGAGGAGGAGTTTGCCGCTAAAGGCTATAAGACAGACGTTAGCAAGAACGAGTATGTGCTGTTCCAGTCAAAGGGCGTATACATGCAGATTTTGCGCAACGGCTGTGGTGAGAAAATTATGCCTGGTGAGACTGCTACAGTTCTCTGCCGTTTCACAGAGAAAAATATTCTCACGGATTCTATTCAGCTGACAAATGATATTCTCTACTATGCGTCTATAGTTGACAAGATGACCGTTACCAACAATAGTGGCACTTTCACGGCTTCGTTCATCTATGGCTCGAGTCTGCTTTGCGCTCAGTACGGCAGTTCGTCCAACACATCCGTGCCTACAGGTTGGCTGGTGCCGCTGCCTTACATACAGGTTGGCCGTCCGGTGAGCATCACCGATGAGATAGCGAAAGTTAAACTGATAGTTCCACACGATATGGGACACAGTTATGCTACGGCAAGCGTTTATCCATGCTATTACATCATAACATACGAGAGAGGACGATAACGAATAATTTTTCAACCATGACACTAATCAAGTCTATTTCAGGTATCCGTGGCACTATTGGTGGTCGTCCAGGAGATACCCTTAACCCATTGGACATTGTAAAGTTTACAACTGCATACGCCACTTACATTAGGCGTAGCGGAAAGTCTACATCAAATAAGATTGTCGTAGGACGTGATGCCCGCATCAGCGGCCAGATGGTCTGCAACATTGTGTGCGGAACGCTTCTTGGCATGGGCTACGATGTTGTCAACATAGGGTTGGCAACCACGCCTACAACCGAGCTTGCCGTTACCATGTGCGGTGCCGATGGTGGCATCATTATCACTGCAAGTCATAATCCACGCCAGTGGAATGCGCTGAAGTTGCTCAACAACCTTGGCGAGTTCCTTGACAAGGATGCAGGCAATGAGGTACTATCTATTGCCGAGAAGGAGGATTTCGACTATGCGGACGTTGATAACGTAGGAAAATATACGGAGGATGATACCTTTGACCAGCGTCACATAGACAGCGTACTCGCACTGAAACTCGTTGATACAGAGTCTATCCGCAAGGCTGGCTTCCGTGTCATCGTTGACTCTATCAATAGCGTTGGTGGAATAATCCTGCCAAAGCTTCTCGACAAGCTCGGTGTAGCATACACAATCCTAAATGGAGAGGCTAATGGTGACTTTGCCCACAATCCGGAGCCATTGCAGAAGAACCTCACCGGCATTATGGACGAGATGGCAAAGGGCGGTTACGACCTTGGTATCGTTGTTGACCCGGATGTTGACCGTCTGGCGTTTATCTGTGAGGATGGCAGGATGTTTGGAGAAGAGTATACTCTCGTCAGTGTTGCCGACTATGTTCTCTCTCATACCCCAGGCAATACCGTCTCTAACCTCAGCTCGACACGCGCCCTGCGTGATGTGACGGAAAAACATGCAGGAACCTATTCGGCCTCTGCTGTTGGCGAGGTCAATGTTACCACCAAGATGAAAGAGGTTGGTGCCGTAATAGGCGGTGAGGGCAATGGTGGCGTAATCTATCCAGAGAGCCATTATGGCCGTGACGCGCTTGTTGGAATAGCCCTTTTCCTCTCAAGCCTTGCCCAGAAGGGATGCAAGGTTAGCGAGCTTCGCGCAACATTCCCAGACTATTCTATCGCCAAGAACCGCATAGACCTCACAGCAAGCACCGATGTTGACGCCATTCTCGTAAAGGTTAAGGAGATGTTTGCTGCCGACCCAACAGCATGCGTAAACGATATTGACGGTGTAAAGATTGACTTCCCCGACTCATGGGTACACTTGCGTAAGAGCAATACCGAGCCTATCATACGTGTATACAGTGAGGCTGATACTATGGAAAAGGCCGATGCACTTGGCAAGCAACTAATGCAGGTTGTATACGACATGCAGTAGCAATCGTACCCACGCAGTTTCTAAGTTGTTTTTTTACCAACACAAAAAATGTGGCAAGCAGTAAATCAGGCTGCTTGCCACATTTTTTTTATTCCGCTATCAGCGGAGGTTGTTTCTTAGTACTTCTCGTTCTGAGGGTCGAAGCATGTCCATCCTGTGAGCCAGTTGTCTGTTGCGTTGAATGCGCCTACGTAAGCAACCTTATCAAACCATGAGGACTCACCCTCGAATGAAGCTGTGTTGAGCAGCGGGCTGATAGCCGATGGCATGAATGGAGAACCAACACCGCAGACGTCAGTGAGATAGAGAGCTGATGCATCATCGAAAGACTTGTTCTTAAGTGCCTCCAAATAGAAGAAGGTGTTGGAATAAGATTTCTGGTTGGCGTCTATGACAGTCGTATTGACTGCATCGTAGAGAACGTCCTCGTATACTTTGTTGGCATCAGAGCCGATGATGTCCATGCCTGCAAACACATTGTTGTGGAAACGGATGGTGCCTGCCTTGGCTTGTGCTGGAGTATCACCCTTCTCGCCATCTATGATGAGTCCTATAGGCCATCCGGCTGCTACAGAGTTGATGATGTTCAGGCGTGAGCTGCGGCGTACCTGCATGGCTGACTGGAACTTGCCGAGAGCCGAGCCGTTGTTGGGGTTCATCTGTCCGCCAGTGATGAAGTCTGTTGAGTTTACGAAGTTCACACCTGTCTGAAGCTTTGGACCGATGAATGTAATGTTGGAGAATGTTGCATTGGTGTATGGCGATACGTCCGAGCCGCTGGCGTTGTTGTCACTCTCGAAACCATTGCTTTGCGACTTGTCGGCAATCTTTGCGTTGCGTACAGACAGACCGTATTGTACGTTTCCGCTAAAGCCATTGTCGGTATCGAAGTCATCATCCCATCCGTGGAAAGCCACAAGGTAGCGGCAGTTTACAGTTCCTCCAAACCATTCGTATGAGTCATCGTTGGAGTATGACACCTGTACGTGGTCAATCTTTGTTCCGCTACCTACAGAGCCGAGTGTAAGTCCGTTTATCTCCTGGTCTGTCTGGAATGGGTATCCGGCAAACTCTATTCTCACATAGCTCAGCACACCTGAGTTGTCGGCATCGTCGTTACCGCCGTGCTTTGTTCTCGGGCCACCTTCTATCTGCATCTCATTCTGGTTGTTCTTGGCCTTGCCGCAGATTATGATACCTCCCCAGTCACCGGGCTTTCTGCTTCCGGCACTCTCTTCAGATGTGAATACGATAGGAGCCGTTGCCGAGCCCTGTGCGATGAGCTTTCCTCCTCTTTCCACGATGAGCGATGCCTTTGTCTGCTTGTCACCCTTGATGATGGTACCAGGCTCTATTGTCAGCTCAGCTCCGTTAGCTATGTATACCCATCCTTTCAGCAGGTAGGTGCCTTTCTTCAATGTCTGCTTGCCAGTGAATACAAACTCAGCGTCGCCATTACCAATCTGCTTGCCGTCGGCATTCTCGCTGTTGTCCACTTCCGAGAAGAGCAGATGATCGCATGCTTTCAGACCACCGTCGGTGCTCCATACGTACTCCGGCTTGTCGTTTCCGCCGTCGTCGTTGTTGTCATCGTCACTACTGCATGATGTCATGCTTGTTGCTGCAATGGCAATAATACTTGCCAATCCTAAAAACTTGATTATTTCCATAATTTAATTTGTTGATATGGTTATATGTGAAACTATTCTTGTCTTACCAGCTCAGTATGGCCGTCAGGCCTATGTTTCTGCCGGGCTTGTATTGTCGTGTAATCTGTACTACCTCCCTTGTGGAGCCGTCGGCGTTCATTGCCTCAGCGAACTGCTTGTAGCTTACCTTTTGGGCGAGTATGTCGCGTATGTTGGCCTTCACCTCCCAGTGCTTTCCAAACTTCTTCGAAATCGTCAGGTCCATTACGTCACGTGGCATCTCGTAACTGTCGGGCACCCTTGCGTTATCCTCGCTTGAGCTTCCCTCACTTCGACCTACGCCGATGATGCGCTTGCCTATGCGGTTGTAGAGCAGCGAGATGTTCAGCTGTTTGCCCTCGTTCTTGTAGAACAGTCCTGTGTTGATGAGGTAGGGCGACTGTCCCTGCATCGGACGGTTCTCGTTGCGTGAGCCTGCGGGGAAGTTTACCCTGGAGTGGATAAGCGTTCCGTTGAACGAGAGCGAGAAGTTTCGCAGTCCTATGAACGACAGGTCTTTGCGTATGTCCAGCTCCACTCCGAAGTTGTCTGCGCTCTGTGCGTTCTCGTATGAGTAAATGAGGCTCGTGCCGCCAGCCACAGTGTATGTCCACTCTATCGGGTTGTCGAAATGCTTGTAGAAACCAGCCAGTGTCACCTGCTCGCCGCGCGACGGGTACCACTCATAACGGATGTCAACATTGTGTATGTAGCACGATTTCAGGTCAACGTTTCCCTGCACGTGCGATGCAAGGTCGAAATCGTAGAATACCGATGGTGACACCTCGCGGAACTCGGGTCTGTTCACCGACTTGCCATATGACAGTCTCACCTGGTTGCGCTCGTCAATCTTGTATGTCGTGTTTACAGACGGGAACAGGTCTCTGTTTCTGTAATAGCGGCTCTGGTGGCTCTCTATGTCGTCACGGCTGTTGGTTATCAGCTCCATCTGGTTAAACTCATACCTCACTCCCGCATATACGTTGAGTTTGCCTATGGGCAGTGTGGCGGCCAGATAACCTGCACCAAGAGTATTGTGACCACCATAGTTGTTGCGCATGCACATCTCCTCCAGCAGTCGGAGCTTGTCATCGCCAAAGTACTGGCTGTCGGAGAGCAGCTCCGTCATGTCCATCTTGCGGAAGCCTTCTGGCAGGTTGTTCGATTCCATGTCCCAGTTGTATATGAACTGACGGGTGCTGTAGTCTCTTGTGCGATACTCGCCATAGGCACCAACCTTCACAGTCGGATGGAACGTCCCAATCTCGAAGTCATGGCTCTCGTTGACGTTTACCGATAGTATGTGCTCGTCGAGTTTCGTAAATTCCCTGTTTATCTCGTTGCCAGCCGTCAGCATCATCACTCCACGCTCAAGAGCATCGTCAATGGTGTATCGCTTGCGGTCAGGCATTCGGCGGTTGGCATAGGAGTAGCTTGCGCTCCATTCCAGCTTGTCGTTGCCCATGGTGTGCTTACCCGTCAGCTGAGTGTTTGTTGTTATTCGGCTACGGTAGTAGTATTCCGCCCCAATCTCGTTGTCCGATTGCGCATTCACGCCCACTCGGTCGGTATATCTTCTGTTAACGATGTTGTTGAATATGTTTTTCAGCTCATACTTGTTGTTGCCCGACTTCGACAGCAGGGCAATGTTTAGCATTGCTCCAAGTCGGCTGTTGTTGTTATACTGGTTGTCCGTCGAGCGTCTGAGGTAGTTGCTGCGGTCGTTGGCGTTGTCGTATACGCCGTACAGGTTGTTTGTCATGTCCTTGTAGGCCCTGTATTCATTGGTGTAGTTCACGGCGCCTACCAAACCCATGCTCATGCCGTTGAGCATCCATCGGCAACTCCAGTCGGCTCCCAGCTTCAAGTCTCCTGCCGGATGTTGGGTCTTTACCCTCCAGTTGTTGTTCAGTCCGCTTCCCATAAGGGCGACCGGTCCGTCGTTGACATACTTGTTCGACATGTCAGCGTACTTCAGTGTTTTGAAAGCAGCCTCGCTGTTCCAGTTGCCGCCAGCAGATACAGAAACTCTGTTTGTTGGTGGTATGTCCTTGGTGTTTACCTGTATGAAACCGCCTGTGAAGTCGGCAGGATATTCTGCAGCTGGCGACTTCACAATCATCATGTTGTCTATCTGGCTGCTGGGAATGATATCGAACGAGAATGCGCGCGAGTCAGGCTCAGAGCTTGGTACCGCACCGCCATTTATCCATACATTATTATATCGTTGTGACAATCCTCTCACCATCACAAACTTGTCCTCAATGAGGCTTACGCCCGGTATTCGCCTTATCACCTCGCCCGCATTGTTGTCCTGTGTGCGCTTTATCTCCTGTGCAGAGACATTGTTCACTACAACCTGGCTGTTTTTGGCTGCTTCCGTCATGGCTTCCTCTGTGTTTTTCATGGCCATTCCGGTTATTACAACCTCGCCCAGAGCCTGCTGGTCGGCTCCCATGGCAATGTCAAGCGTGTACACCCCTTTCTTGTCGGAAGCCGTTATGCTGGCCGTTGTCGTTTTGTAGCCAATGTATTTTACCACAACCTTGTAGGTTCCTGCTGCCAGTCCACTAAAGGTGTACTGTCCGTTGATGTCTGTTACAGAGCCAGTTTCTGATTTGCCCTCAATAGTAACAACGGCTCCAATCAGAGGCTCGCCTGTCTGTTGATCCTTAATAATACCTTTGATGTCTGCGGCCTGCATTGTCACAATGGGCAGTGCCGTAAATGTTAGAGAAGAGATTACTTTTTTTGTTAAACTCATGTTTTTATCATCTATCGTTTACGGCTGCAAAGGTACGGGTAGTGTTTTACAATGGTGTGGCAATGACATTACCTGATGGTTAAGCGTCTGTTGCAGAGTTGTGACAACGATGGTGATGGGTTGGCAATAAAAATCCCCACCGTTAAAGGACGATGGGGAAGAACCTGATGTGTTCACAACGGAATAATCCTTATTGTGATTTGCTAGAAATTATTTGCAAATATACATTGTTTTTTTTTACTAAACAAATTATTACTCAATTTTTCTTGTTATCTTTGCAAAAAATGTAAACAAAAGCAATATCATGGATGAGAAACGGCATATTATAGGCTTAGACCTTGGTACCAATAGCATTGGATGGGCGGTTGTAGGTGAAACTGTCGATAATGTAGGAAATCGTAAAATTGAAGAGATAATTGATGCTGGTAGCAGAATCATTCCTATGGATGCTGCTATGCAGAGTGATTTTGCAAGGGGCAATAGCATATCACAAACAGCTGACAGAACACGCTACCGCAGCGTTAGGCGACTACGTGAGAGATGTCTTCTGCGACGAGAACGCCTCCACAGGGTTCTTGCTCTTATGGGATTCCTACCGAAGCATTTTTCAGACAATTTGACCCGTTATGGAAAATTCAAGGATGATGTAGAATGCAAGTTAGCGTGGGCAAACGATGATAACGGACAACCTGTATTCGTTTTTAGGCAGTCATACGATGAAATGCTACAGTTGTTTTGGCAAGTTCATCCAGAACTTATGAAACAAGGAATGAAAGTGCCATACGACTGGACTATCTACTATCTTAGGAAGAAAGCTCTTACAGAAGCTATCTCTGGAGAGGAACTCGCATGGATATTGCTCAATTTCAATCAAAAGCGTGGCTATTACCAAACACGTGGCGAGGAGCAAGAAGAAGACAAAACAAAAAAAGAGGAATACTATGCCCTGAGAGTTGTAGATGTTGTTGACACAAATGTAAAAAGAGGTAGGGATACTTGGTATGATGTCCATCTTGAAAATGGTTTTGTTTATCATTGCAAATCAAAGGAGAAGCCAGATTGGATAGGTAAGATTAAGGAGTTTGTTGTCACTACACAACTTAATGAAGACGGAAGTCCTAAAACAGACAAAGACGGCAAAGAAAGACGCTCATTCAGAATGCCGTCGGAAAATGACTGGGGACTTGTGAAGATAAAGACCCAAGCCGATATTGAAAAATCCGGCAACACCGTCGGAACATATATCTTCAACGCATTGCTTGCCAATCCTAAACAGAAGATAAAGGGCAAGTTGGTACGTACTATAGAACGTGATTTCTACAAGTATGAGTTGTGTGCCATTCTCAATAGCCAGAAACGCTTTATTCCTCAGTTACGAGACAACAATCTATATGAAGATTGTATAGAGGAATTGTACCAACAGAATACGGCTTATCGTAATTCCATATCAAGCCATGATTTTACCTATCTGTTTGTAGATAATATCATATTCTATCAGCGTCCGCTAAAGAGTAAGAAGTCTTTGATAGACGAATGTCCTTATGAAAGCCATGTTTATATAGATAAGGATGGGAATACGGTGGAGAAGCACGTCAAATGTATAGCCAAGTCTAACCCTATGTTTCAGGAATTCAGGCTATGGCAGTTTGTTTCCAATCTGAAAATCTATGAGCATCAGAAAGATGAAAATGGACGCATATTGGAAGATAAAGACGTGACTTGCATGTTCCTTGCAGACGAACATTCACGCGCGGCGCTTTTCACATATTTGAATGACCGCAGTAGCATTACACAAAAAGAATTGCTTGAAAAATATTTCAATATTAAGAAACCGAGGAAGAAAGATGCTGAGATGCCATACAGATGGAACTATGTGGAAGACAAGCAATATCCTTGCAATGAGACGCGTGGAGAGATAATAAAAAGGTTATCCAAAGCCGGTATCGACACTGACTTCCTTGACCATCAGGCAGAAATGTCGCTATGGCATATCCTGTATAGCGTGAATGACAGGCTTGAACTTCATAAGGCCCTTGAAAGATTTGCACAAAGAAATGACTTAGGCAGCGCATTTGCTGGAATAATGTCCAAGTTCCCTCCATTCGAATCAGATTACGGAGCATATTCCGAGAAGGCTATAAAGAAACTATTGCCTCTAATGCGAATGGGCGACTATTGGCATGAAGAAGACATCGACAAATCTACACTTGCGAGAATCAACAAAATCATTGATGGAGAAGTTGATGAATCTATCAGCGAGAGAACAAGAAACAAAGCAATTTCATTGACCAATGTAAACAATTTCAAAGGCCTGCCGCTTTGGCTGGCATGCTATGTCGTGTATAATAGACATAGCGAGGCTCAAGACAATGACAGATGGGAAAAACCTGATGACATTGATGCATATCTCAAGAAATTCAAACAACATTCACTAAGGAACCCAGTTGTAGAGCAAGTCGTAACAGAGACTCTCCGTGTTGTCAAAGACATCTGGAAAACTCACAGCCACATTGATGAGATACATGTGGAAATGGGACGTGACATGAAGAATCCCGCCGACAAACGCAAAAAGATGACTGAACGCGCAATCGAAAACGAGAATGCCAACTTGCGTATAAAGGCTTTGCTTGCCGAGTTTCTTAATCCTGAATTTGGTATTGAGAATGTTCGCCCTTATTCGCCGAGCCAGCAGGAGATTCTGCGTATCTATGAAGACACGGCCCTAAACAGTGTGGACGAACCTGATGACTACATACAGGAAATTGTTAACAAATTTACCCAAAGCGATGTGACCAAGCGTCCGACTCGCTCTGAGGTGTTGCGCTATAAACTATGGTTGGAACAGCATTACGTATCTCCATATACTGGGCAGACAATACCACTTTCACGTCTGTTTACGACAGACTACGAAATAGAACATGTCATACCTCAGTCAAGATACTTCGATGACTCATTGTCTAATAAGGTTATCTGCGAGGCAGCAGTCAACAAGCTGAAGGACAACAGTCTTGGATATGAGTTCATTCTGAAACATCATGGAGAGATAGTTGAACTTGGCGGTGGAAAAAGCGTTCGGATCCTTGAAGCCGACAGCTATTGTGCATCTGTTGAGAGGATATACAAGAACAACCGTGCAAAAATGAAGAAACTCTTGATGGAAGACATACCTTCGGAATTCATCGAGAGACAAATGAACGACAGCAGGTATATAAGCAAACTCGTAAAAGGTCTGCTATCAAAAATCGTTATGGAAGAAGACGAACAAGAAGCAACATCGAAAAATCTCATCGTATGTTCTGGCAGTGTGACAGACAGACTTAAGCGTGAATGGGGTATCAGTGATGTGTGGAATCATATTGTTCTACCACGTTTTATTCGAATGAACGAATTGACAGGCACAGCCAGGTTTACTACAACGAGTTCATCGGGTCATCTTATTCCTGATATGCCTTTGGAACTCCAAAAGGGTTTCAACAAGAAGCGTATTGACCATCGCCATCATGCCATGGATGCCATTGTCATAGCATGCACCACGCGTGATCATGTCAATCTTCTCAGTAATGAGGCAGCATCGCCAAAGAGCAATGCCAACCGTCACCAACTTTCACACAAACTGCGTAGATATGAGGAAGTGAAAATTATGAAAGACGGCGACGTCAAGACAATATCTGTAGCAAAGGAGTTTATAATGCCATGGCCATCGTTCCCGGCTGATGTGGAAAAGGTCCTAAATGATATTGTTGTCAGCTTCAAACAGAATCTTCGAGTCATAAACAAGACAAGCAATCATTCCTTGCGCTATGTAGACGGCAAGAAAAAAATGGTTAAGCAGACTGCCGGCGACAGTTGGGCAATAAGGAAATCCATGCACAAGGAGACGGTATTTGGAGAAGTCAATTTAAGATTTGTCAAGTCTTTCCCATTAAGTGAAGCCATTAAAAGACCCAATCGCATCCTTGACAAGGAATTAAAGGAGAAGATTAAGGCCATGGTCAAGCTTGAATATACAGAGAAGCAGATAAAAGCATACTTCAAAGAGAACAAGGATGTTTGGAGTGATATCGACTTGAAGAAGATAGACATGTACTACTTCACAAAAGAGACCTCCGACAGATTATTTGCCACAAGAAAAAATATTGATACCTCGTTCAATGAAAAGAAGATAAAAGGCGAAATCACTGATACCGCTATTCAGAAGATTATGCTAAATCATCTTGCAAAATATGAAGGTAAATCCGAATTTGCCTTCTCTCCTGATGGTATTGATGATATGAACCGGAATATCAAGGAACTCAATGGCGGCAATGACCATCAACCAATATACAAGGTGAGGGTTTATGAAAAAGCTGACAAATTTGCTGTGGGGCAGAAAGGTAACAAAAAGACAAAGTTCGTGGAAGCCGCAAAGGGTACGAACCTGTTCTTTGCCATATATGAGAATGAGGTGCTTGACAAGAAGACAGGTGAAATGATCAAAAAGCGTTCTTTCAGAACTATCCCGCTCAATGAGGCTATATCAAAGATGAAGGCTGGATTACAGCTCGATGAAAAGGCTGCATTCATTCTCTCGCCGAATGACTTGGTGTATGTACCAACCGAGAAGGAATTGGAGAGTGGAGAGATTTCTCATCCAATCGACAATAGTCGAATATACAAGATGGTATCTTCATCAGGAGTCGATTGTCATTTCGTCCTCCACTTGGTATCAACAACAATTGTTGATAAGGTTGAATTCTCTCCATTAAACAAAATGGAAAGAGCGATAACAGGAGAAACTGTTAAAAGGGTCTGCATTCCAATAAAGGTTGACAGACTTGGACATATTATTAAGATAGGAATATAGGCTTATGATCAAGAAGACCTTGTATTTTGGCAATCCTGCATACCTTTCGCTTCGAATGGAGCAAATGGTAATAAAACTTCCGGAAATTGAGAAAGCAACAGGCATTTCCGAAGTAACAAAGCAACAATCTGTTGTAACACGGCCGATTGAAGATATTGGCATCGTTGTGCTCGACAATAAGCAGATTACCATAACACAAGGTCTTCTTGAGGCCCTCCTTGAAAACAACTGCGCTGTTATAACGTGCGACAGTAACAGAATGCCTGTTGGTCTTATGCTTCCTCTATGCGGAAACACAGTTCAAAGCGAAAGATTTCAAGACCAAATATCTGCGTCCCTACCGCTTCGCAAACAATTGTGGCAGCAAACGGTCAAAGCAAAGATAAATAATCAAGCTCGCATTTTGACAATATGTAGCCAGATAGAATCGCGATGTATGAAGAAATGGAGCGACGACGTGAAGAGTGGAGATACAGACAATCAAGAGGCACATGCTGCTGCATATTACTGGAAAAAGATATTCTCCAATATCAAGGGGCTTGAGAATTTCACAAGAAATCGTGAAGGCATTGAACCCAATAATCTTCTAAATTATGGCTATGCCATATTGCGTGCAATAGTAGCTCGTGCCCTTGTTTCAAGTGGCATGCTACCAACTTTGGGTATTCATCATCATAACCGCTACAATGCCTATTGTCTTGCCGATGACATAATGGAGCCATATCGTCCATACGTCGATGAACTGGTATATAATATTGTGCAACGATATGGCACTGGCAATTTACAACTTACTAAAGATATTAAGGCTATACTTCTTTCAATTCCTACTATAGACGTTGTTATATCCGGAAAACGAAGTCCTTTGATGGTAGGTGTAACACAAACTACGGCTTCTCTTTACAAATGTTTCTGTGGTGAGCAAAGGCTTATTGCCTACCCTGAAAGATAATCAGATTTTTGCCACTTCAATTATGGACAGATTTAGCGAATATAGAATTATGTGGGTACTGGTGTTTTTTGATTTACCTACCGAAACCAAGAAAGACAAACGTGCTTACCAACTTTTCCGCAAACAACTTCAGAAAGATGGCTTCACGATGTTCCAATTTTCCATATACGTGAGACATTGCGCCAGTATGGACAATGCAGAAGTTCATATCAAACGAGTGAAGAATTTTGTTCCGGAATATGGTCATGTAGCGGTCATGTGCATAACCGACAAGCAATTTGACAAGATCTTGGTGTTTACAGGGACTAAGTCTGTAAAAGTAAGCCCTCAACCACTACAATTGGAATTATTTTGATTCTTTTTTTGTTCTAAGTTCTAATGTAAGCACCTGAATATCAATAGAATGTTGGTATTCAGGTGCTGTTTACCTTGCAAAGGTACAAATTTCTAAGCAAATCACAACACCCTCTTTGTCGAAGTTCATCACATCGAAGGTGCTGTTTACCTTGCAAAGGTACAAATTTCTAAGCAAATCACAACACAGTTGCGCCATCTTTTCTTGTATAAGAGGTGCTGTTTACCTTGCAAAGGTACAAATTTCTAAGCAAATCACAACATTGGTGGCAAGATCAAGAAATTAATTACTGGTGCTGTTTACCTTGCAAAGGTACAAATTTCTAAGCAAATCACAACTGGCTTTCGCTGATATTCTTTTCCTCACCGGTGCTGTTTACCTTGCAAAGGTACAAATTTCTAAGCAAATCACAACCTATCGCGACGGCAGCGTGCATGAAGGCAGGGTGCTGTTTACCTTGCAAAGGTACAAATTTCTAAGCAAATCACAACGTTCCTGAGATAGAAAAATATGAAATCCGGGTGCTGTTTACCTTGCAAAGGTACAAATTTCTAAGCAAATCACAACGATAACTATGAATCAGCTTATAATTCAGCTGGTGCTGTTTACCTTGCAAAGGTACAAATTTCTAAGCAAATCACAACTCATAGTCTATATGCCGCTTATAGGTTGCGGTGCTGTTTACCTTGCAAAGGTACAAATTTCTAAGCAAATCACAACCTTTGGTGGTTAATCTTTCGGCAAGGTCGGGGTGCTGTTTACCTTGCAAAGGTACAAATTTCTAAGCAAATCACAACCTGCCTATTTGCAAGGTATCAACTCGCTCCGGTGCTGTTTACCTTGCAAAGGTACAAATTTCTAAGCAAATCACAACAGATGGGAGAACACCGATTCCGACAACTTTGGTGCTGTTTACCTTGCAAAGGTACAAATTTCTAAGCAAATCACAACATTGTCAATGACATAGTTTGTGCAAATTAAGGTGCTGTTTACCTTGCAAAGGTACAAATTTCTAAGCAAATCACAACGGACTGCCGGGCGAATATTCCCGTCGTCTTGGTGCTGTTTACCTTGCAAAGGTACAAATTTCTAAGCAAATCACAACCACCTTTAGCGGCAATGTCTCCAAATCCTCGGTGCTGTTTACCTTGCAAAGGTACAAATTTCTAAGCAAATCACAACGCTTCAAGGCAAAGTTATCTATCGTGCCATGGTGCTGTTTACCTTGCAAAGGTACAAATTTCTAAGCAAATCACAACAAGTTCCGGCCATTCACCCCGTCATGCGGCGGTGCTGTTTACCTTGCAAAGGTACAAATTTCTAAGCAAATCACAACTGTAAATCCATCACAAGCAACATAAATTTCGGTGCTGTTTACCTTGCAAAGGTACAAATTTCTAAGCAAATCACAACCGGGTGTCATGCATAAGACAGGCCACACGAGGTGCTGTTTACCTTGCAAAGGTACAAATTTCTAAGCAAATCACAACACTTAAACCATGTGAAGAGGCAAAAGAAAGGTGCTGTTTACCTTGCAAAGGTACAAATTTCTAAGCAAATCACAACTGGTTGCGGGGCGGGTGGCTCTGGCGGTATGGTGCTGTTTACCTTGCAAAGGTACAAATTTCTAAGCAAATCACAACAGCCGCCGTAGCGCGTATCTTTAAGCCTGGGGTGCTGTTTACCTTGCAAAGGTACAAATTTCTAAGCAAATCACAACCGGTGGCCGTCCGCACGGTTTCGGTCACTAGGTGCTGTTTACCTTGCAAAGGTACAAATTTCTAAGCAAATCACAACAGAATCGTGTTGAATATCTGCCCGCCTCCTGATGTTGTTTACCTTGCAAAGGTACAAATTTCTAAGCAAATCACAACCATAATGTAATGATATTAATGTAGATTAATGATGTTGTTTACCTTGCAAAGGTACAAATTTCTAAGCAAATCACAACTAGGTCGGTTAGCGGATCTTCGTCTGCCTCGATGTTGTTTACCTTGCAAAGGTACAAATTTCTAAGCAAATCACAACACATACGTTATCCTTCACTGACTTGAAGTAGGTGCTGTTTACATTGCAAAGGTACAAATTTCTAAGCAAATCACAACTGTACCAGTAGCTGCCGAGCATGCAGGCGAGGTGCTGTTTACATTGCAAAGGTACAAATTTCTAAGCAAATCACAACACCAGCGATATTCCACATCTGAGACACTGAGGTGCTGTTTACCTTGCAAAGGTAAAAATTAGATGCCGAGGACTTCCTATTGCTATAGAACAGACATACTATATACGAGTCCGAAGTCGGAAGCCTGACTGCTCTTGGCGGTGGGGCGATAAGCGTATCACCCCATCAGCTCTATAACCGTAGGAGTAAGCAGGGCAGTAAGGATGCCGTTGAGGGTCAGGCCAAGGCTGGCGTATGCCCCGACAAACTGGTCGCGCTCCATGGCCGTCGATGTTCCCAGGGCATGTGATGCTGCTCCCATGGACAGCCCCAGGGCCATGGGGTTGTTGACATGTCCTATGGAGAGTGTCTTGAAACCTATTATGGCCCCGATAAGTCCTGTTATCACCACAATGGCAGCCGTGAGCGAGGGTATTCCGCCCAGCACCTGTGTCACTTCCATTGCAATAGGAGTTGTTACCGACTTGCTGGCAAGCGACAGTACAACGGCATCTGATGCGTCAAAAATCTTGGCTATGACCACCACGCTCACTATTCCGACAACGCAGCCGACGGTCTGTGAGGCCAATATTGGCAGAAACTGGCTCTTGATGGAAGACAGCTGAAGATAGAGCGGCACGCCAAGAGCCACAACGGCAGGCTTTAGCCAGAATGCTATCAGCTTGGCACCCTCGTTGTATGTCTCATAGGGTATGTCCATTGACAGCAGAAAGACTATAATGACAGCTATGGCCACAAGTATGGGATTGAAAAGTACCCAGCCCAGACGGCGTTGTATGCTCTTGGCTGCAAAGTATATGCCGAATGTCAGGGCGAGCATGAAATATTCGTTGCAGAGAATGGTCTTCATATCGATTATCCTGATGATTATTAAACTTCTTATACGTTATTCCTGTTTCTTGTTGTGTATTTTCTCTCGCACCTTATTCTCTCCCTTGCTTACCACCTGATGCGTGTGTCCCGTAATAAGTAGGACAATGATGGTACTCAGGAGCGTAGCCATGGCTATTGGTACTATCTCAGCCTTTATCAGGTCGAAATAGAGCATAAGAGCCACGCCTGGCGGCACGAAGAAGAAACCGAGGTTTGCAATGAGGAAATCCGTAAGGCCGCGCACCCACTCCAGTTTAACTACTTTCAGCTTGAGCAGCAGCGTAAGGATAAGCATACCAATGATGCTTGCCGGCAATTTTATGCCCGTAATGCTGACTATAAGCTCGCCAAGAGCGAGGCAACCGAAAAGAATGAAACATTGTCTTACCATATTATCTTGAGTCTGATATTCATTTTCCGGGTGCAAAGGTAGTGAATAATTGGCAGATAACGAATATCTCACACGATAAATTCTGGAATGTACGTCGTTGATTAGTGAATTATTTATTAGGGTGTCCAGTTCTGTGTTCTAATTTTCGAGTTTAAAAGAAGCTTGTACTTCTAACATTATGAGAATCAGATGTTATGCAAACAACGAATACCCCCTCAATTATACATCGCTATTTTATGATTAAAAATTAGTCCATTTCAAATAAGTAACACTTTAAATATCAAAGCTTTGGAATTACATTGTAATATCAGAAAGTGGAACATAGAACTGTACACCCTAGTAAATAACCTTAATTCCGCAACACTATTACAAATTATTTCATGCCATTCTTGTGAATGCTTATCAATCTGTTTATCTGTTCCTTCTTTTTATTCAGAGCATCAACATCTTCACAAGGAAAAGTTCGTACCGTATTGAAATATTTCTTGTATGATTCATAATCTACATCATACGATACTACTTCATTCAATCTTAATCTACGCATTTGCTCCTCCTTGCAACTGTCATCCATAAATCCCTCTACACCAATAGAAGCCTTGAACTTATAAAATGGTTCGTAATATATTATCCCATCCATATAATCTTGCCATATTGTTCCATTATCAGCCCACCAATTATTATAGGTTGTTTTCCCGAAGGGAGTATCATTTATACTAAATCCAACAGGCTTGCACTCTGTTATTTCAAAAGCAGCATCCCATTTACCCTGATCTATCAGTTCACGAGGTCCAGAGTAATTAAAAAAATCAACCCAGTTGAGACATACTATTTTAACTTTGTCATTTCCTAGTTCTTTCTTTATTAAATAGCCTTCGTTTTTTGCTGATTTATTATTTATTGCATGAGGATGATTGGTTATAAGAAGAGCTTTCCTGCATCCATTTATCGGTTTCTGGCGTTTGTATTGTTTTATGAAATTCTTAGCCATACTCTTATCACGCACATCATTCTTACCTTCAGAATCAGCAACGGTGTATTTATAATACCACTTTCTGTATTTTGCTGGTGATTTAGCCTTGTACCAATCAAATTCCACATCAGTAAGTCCTAATGTTATTTTTATTTCATTAGGCAATTGACTATTAACGCAATATAGATTATCAATAAAATAAGAGCGGTTTGTTTTCTCCCAACAGAAATTATAGTCTTCATCTCTAAGATAGTCCAACTTAGCTTTTTTATATTCATCGTCAGTCCTAAATAGTCCTTTAATCAACTTATTGGCCCTTTCAGTCATGTTTACAACCCCTACTTCGGTATAAACATATCCAATTCGTTCCGCAAAACGATGATCAGCAATCAATTTATTAATCAACTCATATTGTGTAACATCCCTGTGATCACGTTCGCCTAATATAACGACGTCAGAAGTCTCAAACAAATTAAAGACATATTCAATAGGGTCTTCACCCTCGTCTAAACACCTAACGTATTCAGATAATACAGATTGAGCACAAACAGAAGGAATTGTCAAGGAATAAAGAAATAATGCTATCCAATATCGTTTTAACAATTCACTTCTAAAATACAGATCCAAATACTCAAACAATACAATAAATGTGTTATATATATAAGACATAATCCTAAATTCCGCAGCACTTCAGTTTAACTTTTTTATAAGTACCTGAGCAACAAAAAGTTCTTGCTTGCGACAAGCGGCAAAGCCGAGCAGTTCAGGATTTTGCCATGTCAGATTTTTCTCTTACCTTAGTGCTGCAAATCAAGACAAGCAAAATCATCAATGACATGGCAAAGATAAGCATGAAATCTGAGAAAATTACTCCCTTCGGAGGAATATTTCACGTGAGGGAGCATTTTTCCCGTTTTGTGAGTCCGTTAATCGACATAGTTCTTGGACTTCGGTGCACATTGTTCGGTTATCAAAGCGCGAGATTGTGGGGTCTTTGTCAAGTGTGCAAGATACAGAGGCAGGTTCAGCAAGTTAACGTCCGTGATTTATAGCTATCTATTTCAACAATATCCTGTTCTTATATACATATACACCTGGCTTCGAAGTGTCTTTGACCCGTCGGCCCTGCAAGTCATAGACAACGTTGGGCAGGTATTTGTCAATGTTGCCGCAGGCTGGAGCATCGATGCCGACAGAACCAGTCGTTCCCCACTGCTTTGCAAGCCAGTCCATCTTGTCGTGAAGATACGACTTGATAGTCGATGCCTTGGCAGTGAGATTCTCGGAGCCGTATTGAGGCCAACGGCTGTAGTCGCTCACTGCTGCCGATGATATAGAGGCGGCGAAACTGTCGATAAAGTGGTCGATAGAGGAATACTCCTCACGGTAGAAGTCGCCAAACACATTCTTCACTGCCTCCTGAAAGTGCGGAAACTGATATATCTGGTCGATGAAGAAGCACTCAAACTTCGGGTGGTCCCAAATATATTTATAACGGTTGTTGTCGTACGCATTGCCGAAATCCCATACTGGACCAGCCACCCATTTACTGTCGTTGCCGCTCTCTTTGTGAAGATAAAAGCTGCCATGGAAGCCTTCCTCGTCCTGCAATATCTCTCGCACCACATACACCCTTGCCATGGCATACATATCAATGAGGTTTTCCCATTCCGTAGAACTCCTGTCTTTATTATACACAGCATCGCGAATGGCGTCAAACTGTCTCTGGAGATAGTCCTCCTGGGCGGCAGACAACACCTCGGGCGACTTGTAGGTAATCCATATATCCTGGCTCTTGTCAGTCACCTTCACTGATATATGAGGGTCAGTGTAGTAGTTGTCCACCTCCACGAGCCATCCTCCTGTCACGTCATCATCTGAGCAGTCTGCCTGTTTCGTCACATCCACTCGGTCTTCATCCACCCTGATGTTCTCCGTCAGGAAATATAGCCCTATGTAGTCTCCGTTAAGCACCACTTCAAGCGGTCGGCAGTCAGGAGTCCACGCCAGCTTCATACGTCTCGACAGCTCATACCCGAGAGGATTTCTCATGAAGCCGAGATTGTCGTCAGCCCCCGCCATAAGCACAAAATGCTTCGACTTCTTCATGCCGAGCAATGGTTCCCCAGCAGCGAGCTTCAGGCGATAGGGCTTCTTGTTGAATCCCGTCCACGTCCAGTTTCCCCTGCCCTTGACAGACAGGGTAAGCGGAGCTTCCTTAGTGCCCGAAGCCGGGCATTCTTCGTTTCCCATCGGTGCAACATAGCATGTCGCCTGCACGTATACCTCCTTGGATGTTATTGGAGCTTTGTTCTCCGTGTTGATGAACATCACGGGCAATGTCCCGGAGTATGCCGTCGCACCCTCTTTCTTCCATACCCCAGAGGTGTAAAGGTCAGATGAGTTGGGCACAAATGTGGCTCCCACGACCATCGGCACATTGTCCACATCCTTGAAGGTCTGAGTCCTGTGTTCACTTCTCTGAACGATAAGGTCTTTCACCGTTGTCACTTTCTCGTAGTGTTCGCCAGTCTCCAATGCCGAGTTAGTGAAGAAGTAGTGAGTCTGTCCCTCCACCGTCTTTCCTATGTTGAAAGTCCAGAGTCCTTCCTCTGTTTTTGTCAGTTGCAGGATATGTGTAACGTTCTCCGCATCATTGCCATATACGAACTTAACAGTAGAGTAGTTTACTTTACTGTTGTCGAAATAATATGTTCCCGCAGGAATCACTACCGCCTGAGCGTCTGCCCAGACAAAGGCAAGAAACATCATCAATATCTTTTGATGGATGAGTATATTGTTTTCATTCTGTTGCATAATCTTATAATCTGCCTGTCAGTCAATTTTACTGGGTCATTTACAGGGACACCCTCAAAATAGAGGGTCAGTTTAACCAGCATCAGTTCAGGGTGCGTTCTTACTAATTCATTTATTGGTGATTATTACCCATCTTCCCCCATAGTCTCCGCCTTCGCGTTTCACTATGCCAAGGGATTTTCATCTCATTATGTTTCTTGCCATCTTCACTAACTAATGGAACCAGGGTACAAATTGTACCCCAGTTGGCTTTAAGACTTTCGTCCCTACTCTTCATTCTTTTGATATACTGTTTTGGGTCTGCACTGTCCGTTAGCACAGCCACGACATCCACAATAGAGAAGTACCGTTTCTCCTACTTGTCGTCCCATACGGAGCGTACTTTCCTTTCCTCAAATATCTTGATGATTTCCCTTTTCATCATCTCTTCTATCTGCTATTTCAGATTCATGCTTGGCTTTATTCCCCTTCCTTATTCCATCTCTCCATGTCTGCCTTCAATGCGTCCTTCTGCAGGCGTCTGGTGAGGTCCTCGCGGAACGTAATCTTGTCTTTCAGGTTCTTGAAGTCGTCGCCAGGCTCCCAGTTCACTTTTACCGACTTGATGTGCTTGTCGGGATTGAATTCCGCCATGGTGTCGGCGCCATTGCAATCGAGAGTGGGGTAGAACTTGCCCATCTCGGCGAGGTCTATTCTGTAGCCTTCTGCCATCAGTTCCGCCATGGCTTCGGCAAGAGTTGAGATGATGGCCTTGTAGTCGCCTTTTCTGAACGATGAACCATGGCTTACGATGTGGTCGATGAGCTCGTCAACCGACAACGTCTTCTCGTATTGAGCGCAGGCGTATGCCTTCTTGCCGCGCTCCGGATAGCGTGGATTGCTACGCATTACTAGTGTGTATTTCATATTGTCTGATGTTTAAATTGTGACATATATATAAATAATGTGTGCAAATATAATAAATAAAAAGGCGAAATGCAAGTGATTGATGAGAAAAGTGCAATAGGTTGCATTGGCGATAAGGTTATTAACCTTACGCCCGAAAGGTTAATAACCTTACGGCTGTAAGGTTAATAACCTTTCAGGCATCGAACATATCTGCATTGCATGATTTAACCCGATAGCGGACTCGTTGCAAGCTATAATTATTGATGGTTGTGCATATTTGGCAATCGCCTTTATTGTTTTAATGATAACCTGTTGTGGGCAAGTGTTTTTTGTGGCATTGATAGGTTTTGATATAGTTGAAGGTGAAATTTAGCAGAAGTGTCCATATGCGTTAACAAAGTGCCAATGCTGAGGACAAAAGGCAGCTAATGACTTGTTCAGTCAGTGAGATTATGATAATAATGAGGCTTATTATTTTTTTTTTACCGAAAAAACTTATTATCTTTGCATGTCTTTATTTAACCTTAATTCCGCAACACTATAATTTAACTTTATTTATAAGTTCCTGAGCAACA
>SAMEA3663023__coassemble_997_pt1 | contig 22184 bp, 13 predicted proteins | sample SAMEA3663023__metabat2_low_PE_013 | metagenome-assembled genome bin SAMEA3663023 (sample SAMEA3663023) | pig gut metagenome | biome: pig gut; feature: pig-associated habitat; material: faeces | place: France | collected 2012
TTCCGCCGTCGCTGAACTGGTTGATACCCCAGTTGAGGAAACCGGTGTCATTACCCAGGTTCTTCAGTTCGTTGTGCAGATATGAGGCGTTGGCCTTGATAGAGAAGTTGGCGTCAGCAACATGCCACTTATATCCTAATTCAAACTCAAATCCTGAGTTCTCCATATCTCCAACGTTGGCAAGAGGCTTTGCCTCACCTACATAACTCGGGATAGGCATCGCGATAATCATTCCGTTGGTCTTCTTGATGAAGTAGTCAACGGTGAATGTCAATGCATTGTTGAAGAAACCGAAGTCAAGACCAAAGTCAGTCTGCTCACTCTCCTCCCACTTGAGGTCGGGATTGGCAAGGCAGTTGGCCTTCGAACCATATACCATAGAAGCAGTCTGGCCGAGATAGTAGTTACTTGTGCCGCCCAGTGTCGTGAGTGTGGTGTAAGCGAAATCTTCGATATTGTCATTACCGTTCTTACCCCAAGAGAGGCGTACTTTGAAGTTGGTAAGCCATGAACTCGTCTTCTCCATGAATTTCTCGTTCATCACGTTCCAACCAAGAGAAACTGATGGGAATGTACCATATTTATTATTCGAACCGAAACGGCTTGAACCGTCGCGACGGATTGTGAACTGAGCCATGTAGCGCTCATCGTAGTTATAGCTGAATCGTCCGAAGAGTGAAGACAGGCGATGCTCTACATACGGACCGCCACTTACACCTACGTAGCTCTTCACACCGATGATGTTTCCTTCGGCATCAACCTCTGTTCCGAAGTCGCCGCCAGTAGTATAATTTAGGTAGGGCTTGTCGGGGTTCACCAGATTCCAGTGAGTTCCTAAGAGTTCGTCACCTTTGAATTTCAGTGCCGACTGACCAAGCACGACTCCGATAGAGTGCTTACCGAAAGTCTTGTCATAGGTAAGGGTATTCTCCACCTGCCATGTAGTATTATTGCACTTATTTACTTGGGCCTCTGTGTGGTCTGCATTATCGTTTCCAGAGAAATAGTATTTCTCGGTCTTTGCCTTCTCATAACCCCAGAACGACTGCTCTGCACTCCAGGTGAAATGATATTTCAGATTATCCCATATTTGGAGGTCGATAGCTATCTTCGGCATGAACTTATGTGCCCAGTTGCGTTGAGGATTGCGCTGCATAAGTGCAATCGGGTTGTTCTGCTCGTTATATGAACCGAGATAACCGGGGATTGTATAAGGATTGCCATTGGCATCACGATAAAGATCGAATGATGAATAGTGGTCAATCATGTCCTGTCCTACCTGTCCTGTCAATGTGATAGGCAGTGTCGGGGCGAGATAAAGAGCCGAACCAAGTGGCGAGCCCCATGTAGAGTTGGCATCGATTCCTGTGCTGTGCACACGCATATAAGAGATGTTGGTGTGCAGTTCCAGTTTGTTAAGGAACGAGCGCTCATTACTTGCGTCGAGCAATGTGAATGAGTTGTTTGCACGAAGAGTAAGACGGTCGTAGTTTGACTGTCCGAAGTTACCTCCTACAATACCTTCCTGAGAGAAATAACCAGCTGAGAAATAGTAGTTCACCTTCTCCGAAGCACCACTCACCGACACGTCATGCTGCACGATAGGTGCGTTGTCGTTGAAGAGAGCGTCCTGCCAGTCAGTACCGAAACCGGTAATCTTATTACCGTTAACATCGGTGATGTTGTATGGATCAGAAAGATTTGCCATATCAGCAGGCAATGTCTGCTTGCCGTTGATATACTTCTCGTTCATCAGCACTGCATAGTCGGTGGCACCGGTAACATCACGCTTCTTCCATGCGCTCTGCCATCCGTAAGAGAAGTTGTAGTTGATAGAAGCCTTGCCAACCTTTCCTTTCTTGGTAGTCACGAGGATTACACCATTGGCAGCTCTCGCACCGTAGATAGCACCAGAGGCAGCATCCTTCAACACCTCAATCGACTCGATATCGGCAGGGTTAACAGATTCCATACCATCCTGGTCGGTAGGCATTCCGTCGATGATGTAAAGCGGTTCGGAATTGTTGATAGTACCGATACCACGCACGCGAATCATTGACTTAGAACCAGGCTGACCGGAAGCGGATGTAACGTTTACACCGGCAGCCATACCCTTCAGCGCATCATCGGCACGAAGACGTGTCTTTCCTTCGAGGTCGTCGGCACTAACCTTGGCAATAGAGGCTGTAACTACAGACTTCTTCTGCACACCATAACCGATGACAACCACATTATCGAGCATTTGTGCATCCTCATGAAGTACTACGGTCATATTATCCGATGCCTTTACTTCACTGGTCCTGTATCCGACATAGGATACAACAAGGGTGGTTCCGGGTGCTACCGAGATTCTGAACTTACCATCAAGGTCGGTAACAGAACCATTCGATGCATTCTTTTCAACTACAGACGCACCAATAATTGGGTCGCCATGGACATCTTTTACTATGCCCGTGAAAAGTTGTTTCTGAGCCATTGCGGACATTGCCATAAACAACATCAGCAAAAACAATAGATACTTTTGTCTTTTCATACGTTTGGTTTTTAGTAATTTTAGGTAAATTGATTAATCTGTTGGCAAAGATAATTTTTTTTTGCACACGAAGATTTGACTATAATTCAAAAAGTGGATGAATCGAAGACTAAAAAACATATACAAACATGATTATCAACTATTTACATTATTTTCAAAGAGAAAAAAGAGTGGATGAAATATAGAGTTGTAAAAAGTACATTAATATGGTTGAAGGGCATAGGAAATAGGGCGCATACTTACAATAGAGGACTGGAAATAGTCCCCATTGACCATCGCCATTTGACCTCATACCTTCACCCTTTGACTTTAGCCCATTGTCCCTAGACCTGACACCTTTGACCTCCGACCTTGGACCTTAGACCTTTGTCCTATGACCTTAGTCCTTTGTTCTTTGACCTTAGTCCTTAGTCCTTAGACCTTAGACCTTTGACCTTTGACCACAAAGATAAACAGCTCGGATAGTTAATAATTATTAATACCAGTAGATTTCTATTCTTATACTTCTTTGTTTAGAAATTATTGTATTACCTTTGCATCCGCAAAACACAAGAGGGTGCCATAGCTCAGTTGGTAGAGCAAAGGACTGAAAATCCTTGTGTCCCCGGTTCGATTCCTGGTGGCACCACTCCTCCTTTCATTAGCCCGGTTCTTCTTCGGAAGGCCGGGCTTTTTTATTTGTGGTCTAAGGACAAAGGTCTAAGGTCTAAGGGCTGAGGGCTCTGTGGAAAAAAACATGGGGATGGGACTCCTAAATGAAGGCAATGCTTTGCGTAGGCAAATGCAAAGCTTTGCGTGGACGGATGCAAAGCTTTGCGTGGGCAGATGCAAAGCTTTGCGTGGGCAGATGCAATGCTTTGCGTGGGCGGATGCAATGCTTTGACCTCAGACCTCAGACCTTAGTCCTCTATAACATATAACGTATCCCCATTTACACGGAAATGGATGTCCATATCACAGAAGGGCATACCGTATACTTTTGTAGCATCGTCGTGATAGTGTGGGCGTGGGTCGAGCTCCAGGGTCTTACGTAGTGCTGACAGTTGTTCGGGGGCAAGCCTGGTGGCAAGTTGTTCGGGAATTACCACCTTCAGTCTTCTTATTGGGGTGCTGTCGACAAATCCGTTACGAACATCAGGGTGGCTATCAGCGTAAACGATATATGGCTTGATGTCATATATTGGTGTGCCATCCATCAGGTCTGCCCCCAGGACATTGATTATTGGTCCGCGTGTGGTATCAAGGTCAATACTGTCGATGCGTACAGACGACAAGCCGAGATTGTTGGGTCTAAAGGGTGAGCGCGTGGCGAAGACTCCAATGCGGGTATTGCCTCCGAGTAGAGGCGGTCTGACAACAAGGCTGTTGGCCTTATGCTTATTTGCCGAGAATTCCCATATCAGCCATATATAGTCGAAGTTTTCCAGTCCGCGCAACGCGTCTCTGTTGCGGTATTCTCGTGTGAATACTATCCTTCCACGTAGCTCACTGACAAGCCCGCTCTGTTTGGGAATGCCAAACTTTGAGGGGAATGGCGACTCGAAATGTGCTATTGGGAGAATTTCCATATTTGCTTCTTCCTGTGTGGTTATACTGAAGGTGTATAAATCATTTTGTTGGCAATCACAAATCCCCGATTACATCATATAGCTTCTGCAGATATGCCTTCCCGGGTTCAATGTTCGCACCAGCAGACTTGCCATCGTCCATGACAGCCCGCTTGGATTTGTTGTCGAATATCAGGCTGTTGTCTTCTGTTATCATACCGAACAAGTCGTTCACGGTGAAGAAGGCAAAGTGTGGAACAGCCGGATTGAGCATATCCTTGCTGAACAGCATGTCGTCGTGATTGATGTTCAGCTGTCCCAGGAGTGTCGCCGCCAAGTCCTGCTGGCTTCCGATGATGTCTACTTCTCCGCCTTTTGCCAAGGCTCCGCCAGTCCATATCATCGGTATGTGATAGTGGCCGAGGTCCTCGTTGCTGATGCCGATGGGCCAGCATCCTTGATGGTCAGGAAGAAGTATGACAAGGCTGTTCTTCCACTGCGGGCTTGCCTTTAGCGCCGAGACGAAGTTGCCTACGCACGAATCAGCGAAGGCGAAGGCATTGAGCCGTTCGTCAGCAAGCCTGTTGTATGGAACGTCAAAGGGTTCGTGCGAGCTTGATGTCTGTATGATGCGAAGCATGGGAGTGCCTATTCTGTCATCCTTCAGGTCGGCCTTCAGACGCTCAAACAACTTGTCGTCTGGTACTCCCCATTTACTCATTCTGTCTTTCACAGGGAATGACATGTCAGAGACAATGTCGTTAATGCCCTGGCTGACAAGATAAGAGCGCATGTTGGTGAAGTCGGCGTCACCACCATAGTAGTATTTTGTTCCATATCCGGCCTCTTTCAGGTGGCGGGCTATAGAAGGCAGGTTGGCCGTCTTCTTAGGGTATTTCATCAGGCTCATGTTTGGTTGTGCAGGAAATCCGCTCAGTATGGCCACCAGCCCCCTGTCGGTACGGAATGAATTGGCATAGAATCTCGTGAACATCAGTCCGTCCTTGGCAATTGATTGCAGCTGAGGCACGGCATCCGTCTCCCAAAGTTTCATGGAGAAACTCTCCATTATAATAATGTATATGTCGGGACGTTGTGTGCTGAGCAATGTGATTGTTGAGTCTGAACGCGTATCGGTCATGTGACAGAACAGACTTTCAGCCTCCTCCGCCGGCATGTATCGGTATTGCTCTTTGAAATTCTCCTGATGCCTCACGGACTCAATGAAGCTAAACATCGGGTTTACGGCGGAATGGTTCAGGAAAGCACAGTCTGAGAAATAAACCTTGCCCGTATTGGCCGTAGAGACGGTGAGGCCACCCCTGATGGGAATAATCAGCAGCAAGGACAGAACGCTCAGCACAATGGTTGTGGCAAGGCGGTTGCCTCCACGGTGTGGATCGAGAAACCCACTGTGTCTAATGCCCAGGCTAACATACAGGAGCAGGGCGGAAATGGCAGCAGCCAAGAGCAGTATAGCGAGTGTGCCGCCCCAGATAATTTCGCCTGTCATGCTTGCCATGGCATCTCTTGGAGATGACAGCAAATAGAATACGGGTGTGGAGTCTAAAGGAAATCCCCAATGGCGGTAGAGTCCGGCATTGACAACAAACGCTGCCGATACAAATAGCGACGAAAGCACAAAGTATACGGCAAGTATGCGGCAGACAATCTGCTGACGTACCCATACGCTGGCTATCAGGAGCAGGGCGGGGACAATCATAAGATAGCCGGACATGGAAATGTCAAGAGTCAGGCCATGGAACATCACGTCCAGCCAGCTGGACAGCGTAGTGTCCTCCGGAAGCTTGTCATGGTTTATAGCCATAAATAGCGGTTTCTGTAAAACGAAAACCGCTATCCATGATATCATTATCGCGATAAAAGATAGTATCCTTTTTATCATTGTCAATCTGTACGTTAGTTATTCAGATATGGTGCGCAGTCATAACAACGTGGTTTCTTCTCCACATGTAGCCTCGAAGTACGGAGGCTCGTCACGCAGCGAGATGTTGTCGTAAATGAAGTCTGCCACAACGGTGTCCTTGCGGTCGGGAAGAACAAGCCCCATCTTGCCGTTCTTCTGCGCAATGATTGGCATGGTGCGCAGGTCGTCGACGTAGACGTATGGAGTGCGGAGGAAGTCGTACTGGGCAGAAAGCAGTATGTTGCCATCGGCATCCTTGATGCCATATTTCCCGTTCTCCTCGTATACCTCGTGGAATCTTATGTACTTGCCTTTTATCCTATTCAGATAGTATACCCAGCGGCGCTTGTCGTTTACCATCTGAAGCAGGTAGCTGAACGTGTCGCAATAGTTTGCCATCGCACGGGTCAGCACAATCTTCCAGTCCAAGCCGCTGAGAACCTTCCTGTTCAAGTCTATATATAGTGCTATCGCATGCTCTTTCTCTTGTGGGGTCATGCTGCTTAGGCGCTCCTCAAACTTGAGCATTGTAGTCTTTGACCCGGACATGGCCTTGATATATCTGTGAATCTGTCTCCCAACTTCGTCACAGACAAATTTGTCTATTTGTCTCTCCTCGATAGGGTCAGTCCATATCTCATCCTTCGGACTTTCATCATTGTTCGCCATAACAATCAGTTTTTGGTTGGTAGAAATATGAATTATCTCTTTTGCAAATTTACTACATTTTTTTTATTCACCAAAATATCAATAGTTTTTTTTACTACTTGTTCAATATTCAACCGGCTACTTCGATTTTGTACATAGCAAAACGTGAAATAGTAACTGTGCTAAACTTTTTATTTCTTTTTACTACTTGGGAACATTTTAATTTATCAACTATCTCATATGGCAATAAGTGTTTGTGCATGAATGGTGCTGCCCTATAGCGGATGTAGCTTCACAATACTGGACACTCTATTTTAGTAACGATTTCCATCAGTATAAATGTTACAGGAATAACGTTTGTATAAATATTAACGGATGTTAAATACTTTAATTTGTACACCACAATATTTGGCAGTTACGGAAAAAAGCTATACCTTTGCACCGCTTTTAGACCAAGAGCCTGTTTCTAACAGAAGGAGAGATGGTAGAGTGGTCGATTACAACGGTCTTGAAAACCGTCGTGCTGAGAGGCACCGGGGGTTCGAATCCCTCTCTCTCCGCAACAGAGTCCTGTAAATCGAAAGATTTACAGGGCTTATTCTTTTTTGTGCTTTTAAGTAGTCTCCCTTTTGTTTACCACCATATAAAGTGGTAAGTTACCACCTTAGTTTTGGTATTAAGCAGATAAGCTCATTACCTTCTGCGGAATTTATTTTCCACTAAGGCATGATTCGAATTATACTCTTAGTTCGTTTCAAGACAATTTTTCTAACTCATTTCTTGTAAGGAAGAGTAAAAACATCTATCTTTACAGTTAGATATTTAGCTATGCAATAAACTATGAGTATATTATACGGAACAAAAATAAACCAACTGCTTGCCAATACCGCACCGACAGGACTATTGTTTGCTGACTGGCTAAAGAAGAAAAGCTATTCGGGCCAACTGCAAAATAAAAAACAGGGACTCTGGATGGCTGACATCGATGTGCAAAGGTGTGATGTGTCGCACTGGTAGCCGTTTGAATGCTTATGATGCCATAGCCTAATATAACAAACAGATGGGTGTACGATGCCGTAGAAACTACTGCAAAAATAGTCGCATCATACGACTATTTTTGCAGTGATTTCATTCTGTTCTTTTATTTCAAACCAAGAACTCTACGGATTACCATATTCCTATTCGTTTAATTTGTGTAAATACACATTATTAACGACTATAAAGTTGGTCTTATTCCTTTGTTCTTGCAAATTCATATCTTTTACCGAATAAAATGTGTTTCTTGCCGTCCGCAGTACTATCACTGGGCGCTTCCGTAAGACCTGCCATTATCTCAACTTTATTTGCCAAGGGATGATAATGTAAGAATTGTAATATTTCTATAGTAGGCGTCTCCGCGATGCTAGTATATATACATAAAAAATATCGCTCAAGAATAAGGCTTGAGCGATATTTTTTTTGACGTGTATCTACTAGCATCGCGGATACGCTTACAACTAAGGCGACAGAACTTACATTGTCACAAACTTGCAGTCGGCAGAAAATTCCGGCAACTCAAATGACCCTATCAATGAAGTCATGTATGCTGTTGAGCATCGGTGGAACTTAGTTGGGGAAGAATAGAGTGCCCACAAAACAACAACAGTTTACCTGGTCCGCATCGTTATTTTCCATCAAGCTTATCCAAAAATATCTGATTGCGATGCTTTGCTCGTTCCAAAATATCTGAGTACTTTATTACTTCCGTATATAGAGAACCATCTTTTCGACCAAACTTAGCAGATACTGGTAAAAATGGCTTGAAGATATAGCCAAGATTTGGTGCTTCTTGGAAATAAGGATCACTGTCACGTATTTCCTCTATATCTATATTCTCACCGATCAAATAACCATAATATTTACAGAAACCAAAAGATGGGTCTGACAAATTGTTAATAAGTAGAGCATAACGGTTGATTTGGTGTAAGTGGTTAGCAACATCAACGTGAGGTGCCTTAAATTCCACTATTATACAACGTCCCTCTTTGGGGAACAAGAATATGTCAGGACGTCTCTTCCCTCCATCATGTCTTGCCTTAACAAGATAAGCATTCTCTTCATCAGTCATATCTTGTTTTAATAGTTTTTTGCCACCGACCTCGATTTCTTTCAATTCCAAGTCCGATGTCCCAGAGAAATAAATATATTCATCATTTAATAGCCACATGTCGCTATTCTCTGGGTCATTATTTGCTGATTTCTGGCGAAATATCAGATTATGTAGAACGTCTTCATTGATTGTCCCTGTTTTTACAGCATTTTCCTTTTCATTCTCCAAAATGGTATTAAAGATGTCCAGTACCAGTTTGCGTCTTGCTATGTATTTGGTAAGATTTGTGCGATTTTGCAACGGAATAAGTCTAGTAAAAGCCTCTACATGTTCTTTCAATTCCTGCTGATATTCTTTTTTGTTAGGTGTCAAGGCTTTAACTTTCTCAAATTCAGCTTTTATTTCAGCATCTCTACGAGCCGTTTCATCCATTTCTGTCTTATATATCATAGATAGAATTTGCTCATCGGTGTCTGAAGACTTTATTTTTTTGCGAAATGCCTCAATTGAATCTGCATCAATAAGGAACATGTTTTGAAGTTCTTACAAATTGCGTAAGGTTTCTTCTCGTTTTGTAGAGAATAATGGATATATATCTGCAATTTTGACATTAGTTTGAGCTATGATATTATCTATTAGGAGTTCCTCCTCTGCAAATAGATTGCCTTCATTCTGCTTCTTGAAAGCAGATTCCTTGACTAAATGCAGATTGCCACGTAAATCATCATCAACATGGTCAAAATATTCTCCGCTCAACAAGAACATGTATCGTTTTCCATCTATAGAATCCTTCTTTGGTAAGCCGTCAATAGAATTCTCTTGAGCCAAAGCACCATTGCTGACATAGTATATAGAGTTACGAGATAATTCTGTTTCATTTAAAACGAAAGACATGAGCGTAAATTCTTCTGTACGATTTATCTCTATGACCTTGTTATTATCATCTAGCTTGCTATACTTGACAGTGAAATGCTCAATTTTGTCAGCTGTAGGAATATCTTCTTGGCATATATATAGAGGATCTAACGCCACATTGTCCTCATATCTGACAAGTTCAATAGTAGGAAGACTGGAACGACTCTCACACAATCGAGCAAGAAAATGATGCTTAATTTCTATGATGATATTCTCTAAAGAAATCTCTACGGATTTCCATATTTCTATTCGTTTATTTTGTGTAAATACACATTATTAACGACCACAAAGTTAGCCTTATTCCTTTGTACACGCAAATTTCAAGGCAAGAAAATGAGTCAATGGTCACATTTTTAACTCTTACAAGGCACTTTTTCCTTCACACAACACCTATAGACGTTATCAATAGTTGGGGCATCTCTAAGATGTATGCCACCCAAATTGTCAAGAATGTCAATGGCGAAGACTTCACTATGGCGGCTCTTGTCATGCAGGTGAATGGTTTCCAATTTCAGGCCATACATTCAGAGCAGACATGCCCTTCTTCTTAGACTATGCATATACCAATATGGAAATCAAGAGGTATGAATTGATGCCATGGTATATCAAACTTAGCGACCATGTGGGACAAATCATCGAGGTCTAATACCCAAAGTCTTTGTTATTCCAACTCCTGCTTCAATTCTTCATACAAATAGACTGGTCCCAAGTGCCTGTATTTTGTGCTCTTAGTTGACTGCTTTTTATATAGTCGAGCCTTAAAAAGGCTGCACAGATGCACATGTGCGTGTGCGAGGAGTTTTTAAGGCTCGACTATTTAGGTGTTGTTTCAGAAATCGTGGTCGTGATAATGGTGTCTGCGGTGGTTACGGGCTATGAAGTCGATGTTGAGAGTAAATATCTCTTTGCCTATTTCTGTGTGGAAATGGTTGCTGATGTCGCCGTCTTGCAGCATCTCGTTATCAAGCAGATAATGGAGCAATTCCGGAGGCATTGCTTCAAAATTGCATACGGCATCTATGGTTTCTCCATGCATTGTACTTGCGTCACATTTTCCATAGTATGGGTTGTCTTCGCATTTTATAGCATGTGTCATGTGCGGTGCGAATATGATGCCGGCTTTCTTTGATATGAAAGCTACCTGAGCGCCAGCTGGCAACTGATTGCTGATTTCTTCCGTGTCAATCTCCGGGGCAACCTTCTTCAGCCAGTCTTTTAGTTGGCTGGTGTTCTCAAGGAAAGCCAGGCGTTTCCCGTTTGTCCTCTCCATATATATAGGATAGGTGCGTTCGTACGACACTTTAAGTTCCTCATTGCGCTCACACATGTTATCGTAGACTTTCATGCTGGTATTGAATAGGACGCCATTTATCTCCCAGTCGTTGTCTCCATACTTTACCAAAGCGGTGAATACGTATGCGCCTTCACGGAATATGTCAGGATGGACGTTTTCAAGTTTGTATTCCTCTCCATTAGAGTCCCTCAGCAAAGCGTAGGCTGCATCAGCCGCTTCCACCTTGAAGGCACCTTGTGGGCAATACTTCAGGTTCTTGAGCTTATTTGATGCCTCAGGCATTCCTGCGTTCTTATACATTTCAGCAAGCCATAGATGTGGCAACAGGGACATTGGTCCAATCTCTGTTGCCATTGAGAACGTTGTTTCCGCATAGTATATGGATTCGCTTTTGTTGAATTGCATTGAATATCTGTCCATCAGTTCGTCTATCCTTTCTTCAGACAGGGGAGAACAAAGCAGGTATGAACGTCTGAGCCATATAAGCACATGCTTCAGCTTGAAGTAGTCGTTAGCTTTGTCTGTATTATAGATGAAGTCGTACAAGTCGTCGTTAATATCCACTTCGTCATCCTCTGTCAGTACATCCATAATGAGTTTGGCTGCTTCTTCACCCATAGTCAGAGGATTAAGGAAGCGGTCTTCAAAATTCCTTGATATTACCAGCCACACCAACAGTTCCACTTCCTTGGCATTTACATCATCGTCTTCCATTGCGTTGGAATCGTCAAAGAAAGGCAGTGGACGAAGGTATTCAATCATGTGCCTTGCAACAAAAGCATTCCACAGTCCGATATCCGACATTTTGTCTTCATAGTAAATTGCAACGTTAATGGCAATCTCCTTTTTCAGGTCATCTGCCTCAGGCAGTGCAAGGTCCAATCCCTTTATTCTCTCGTAAATCCTGTTAGCCACATCTACATACATAGGGCATGGACGTATGCCCATGGGGTAGTATTGGGTAAAGTCGTTTGGATATATTCTTCGTTTCATAATCTTTATGGCTTTTCTGTCATTTTGCTTTTCAGTTGCAAACTTACAAAAAATATTGGATTTTCCACCAGTAATAGAACAAAAAGTTGAACCCGATAGGCAATATTGTTGGCCGTAGCCATTAACTAACTCTGTCTATGGACCTGCCAGAATATATTTCAAAAGAGGGTGTGCCTGTGTGGCACCCCCTCATAAATGAGATGTTTTAGCGATTGTTGTATTAGTCTGCTTTCTGTGCTTTCTATTTCAGTATGACTCTCCGTGTCACTACACTGCCGTCGCTGACAGTTTTTCGCATCAAATATATGCCTCTTTAAGGTGCGTATATTCTTTCGCCGGAGAGGTTGAAGTTTTTCTGCCGCTGCTTCCGCACAATGTGTGGCGTACCGCCAACACGGTATGGTAAGACCACGATTGCCGATGTTTTTTCGCCCATGGATATACCCAGCTGACTCTTTGTAGATGTGCCTACATATTGTCCAGAAAGCGTGTATATGCTTAACTGTTCTTCGGCATTGTCATACTGTTCCTTTATTCTGGTTGCATCACCTTCAACAGGTAATGGCTGGCCCTCTAAAGGGAATAACCGCAGGCTTCTGACAGAGGGCAAACCACCTGTGAAAATAGAAGTCAGCGTAATTGTATAATTGCCGCTGTCAGAAAATTCGACCTCTTTGTTCGAGTAAGCATCGTTACCTTTGAGGAAGTATGTTTTTCCCAGCGAGTCTGTATTGGCAGTCACTACAGCACCGAGAAATATCTCTGAGTCATAGTTGAACGATAGCAGATATCTGCCTCCTTTCTTCAAGCAGATGTCCCACTGCTGTGTACCACCACGCTTGTCAGCATTTTCTAAACGGCTCTTCTCGAACAAGGCTGATTCACCCACATAGAAAGTAACAGTATCGCTTACAAGAGTGTGTCCCTCGCTGTCTGTAGCCTTTGCCCAAATAGTGTGTACGCCTTGTGAGATTGTTCCAGCATCTGCTTCGTAAGGTGGAGCAGTCACCGTAGCCTTTTTGATTTTATCAAGATAGAAATTGAGGTTTACGTTTCGGTTACGCACATGCTCGACATCTGCTTTCATCATCAAAGCCTCGTCAGCTGTCACCGTTTCTTTATGAGCTGGTGTGGTTACGCTGGCTTTGATAACCCAAGGCACCTCTGTATGCTTGATTCCGAGAAATGCATCCATCGCAACAGTCGGCTTTTGTGTGTTATGATCCCATGCGCCAAGATCGTAGCCTGCCATAGATTCCGGTTCCCAATAAAAACATCCCGGGTCGCCGTTCTTAATCATTTGTTCCATAAGTCCTACAAGATACTGGTTTGATTCTACAGGTTTGTTCCAGTAGTGTCCCGTTTCAACCACCATTACGGGCGTACTATAGCGCTTCTTCAAATCCTTGATGTTTGCCATCACCTGTGTAATCATTGTCGGCCCGTCAAGGTGCGACCATCTTGGATAGGCAGACATGCCGATAATATCCCATTTTACCCCACGGCTCTTCAGTGCGTCAAACATATTCCGGAAGAGAGCGTTGTCATGACCATCTGGCAGATGGATGATGGTTTTTATAGTTGTGTCGCAGTCGTGGCAGGCTCGAATACCCGCTTTTATCATACGTGCGAAGTTATCAGTTCCACCCTTGTTGGTTTGGCATGTAGGATAGAACATACCTCTCTTGATCTCGTTTCCTAATTGTGCCCATCGGGGAGTGATTCCAACTTCTTGCAGAGCGTTGATGATATCTTTTGTGTGGTCATACACGTCCTGTTCCAACTGCTCTACAGAGTGGTCTTTCCAGGCAGCTGGAGGATTCTGTGTTCCTGGGTCTGCCCATGAATCGCTGTAGTGGAAGCTCAGCATTATGCCCATACCCTTGGCATGAGCCCTCTTTGCCATTTTTACCACGTCTGCTTTACCGCACCATCCTCCACTGGGATTGACCCACACGCGCAGACGCACATTATTTATACCCTGTTCCTTCAGGATTTGCAGTATGTCCTTCTGAACGCCTCTCTTGTCGAGCCATTTTGTTCCCCAACTTTCCATCTGTGATACAAAACCGATATCGGCTCCAAAGGCGAAGGTTTTTTCATAGGAACTGCGGTCGAAGATAGTATCTGTCACCGTTTCTGCCATTGTTTCGTTTACACTGCTGCTGGTCATTAGCGTAAGCACTGCAAAAAGTTTAAATAATTGTCTTTTCATTGTAAAAGTTAGTAATGTTTGTTTTCGACGGCAAAAGTATTGAAAAAGCGTTAAAGTACGTTTCACAATTGTAACATCACGTTGAAAATATGTAACTTTGCTAAAAATAATTATTATTTGTCGATGAAATATTGCCTAATATCTCTGTTACTATGCCATCTGTCCTCTCTGTTGGCAGCTCAGAACTACTACAAACTACGCTTCCCAAATCATGAGCAAGTTTCTTCATACAATATTCTATATGTGTTGCAGGACGAAGAGGGATTTCTCTGGTATGCAACAGACGGAGGCGGCCTTTGCCGTGACGATGGACGGCAGATTATAGTGTTTCGTTCGGATGCGGAACATAAGGATTTGTTAGGCAGCAACAACGTGGTGTGTCTGGCAGAGGCAGGAAACCGTATTCTCATTGGCACCACCCATGGTGCCAACGTGCTTTGCAAGGATGACTACAGTATCAGACGCTTGGCTGAGGTTGACGACAAGCGTGTCGACGACATCATCATTACAACTGACGGCCACTGGTGGCTGACGGCAAATAAGAAATTATACGAATACTCTGCCGAAGGACGGTTGCTGCGTATACTCGATACTGGCGATAAGTATATCTTCCGTCTGCATGAAGACCGTCAGGGACGACTGTGGTGTACGCAATGGGAAGGTGGCCAGTTGCTCCTTAATGACGACGGACGTTTTGTTCAGCTTACAACAGAGTGGCCTGACAGTATTGATTTTCGTAGGGTGACAATAGATTGTCATGGTGGGCAGTTGGTGGCTGACGGCTTCGGGGAGTGCTATGCCATGTGCACCAGCATACCGAAAAGCTGGTTCCATGGCGAGGTGCTAACGAAGCAGAAAGCCGATTCCGTGCGCGCTGCTTGGGGACTTTCCGCTCGCCCCACGGCTTTTGCTGCCAGCAATGACAACAGTATAATGTTCAGTACAGGCAAGGATGTAAGGCAGAAAAACAATGGCGCAGCAGAGATTGTAGTGAGCGCAACCAGGGATGTCTCAGCCATGGCATTTGCCCCTGACGGCAGACTTTGGATGGCAACCATCTACGGACAGCTGTATTGTCATCACAAGGGTAGGACAGAAGTGGATGCCTATGGCTCAAACGAGTATGGAGATGGCGTAATTGCCATGACGGCCGACAGCATTGGTAGACTTCTGCTTGTAAGTGACCGATACGTAAGGATATACGACCCGCAGCGGCAGACCATGCGCCAGCAAAGCCGTGCCAAGGATGGGGACTATGTTATCGAACTTCAAGAGACGAAGCCTCATTCACGATGGAGTGTCCCATCCGAACAGGTCAAGGAACGTCTGCCAGCTTGGCTTACCAGCTGGTGGATGTGGTGTGTTTATGTGCTGTTATCAGTTTCTGTCGTTGGTCTTGCCGTACATAACGTCATCTTGTTGCGGCAGCGCAGATTGTTCATGCAGCAGATGAGGATTTCTGTTGCCACTGATGACAAGGAGTCTGCCAGCCAGGATAATATACGGGAACAGCCACTCCCTTCTCCGGATTCAGAGTGGCTTCAAAGTGCCATTGCGAAAGTCGAGGCTCACATGAGTGACGAGGGATATACAGTAGAGCAGTTGAGCAGAGATATGTGCATGAGTCGCATGACCTTCTATCGTAAGATACAAGGCGTGACAGGACAGAAGCCTACGGAGTTCATACGTACAATCCGTCTGCGCCATGCCGCAGAATTGTTGCGTGAGGGGCATCTCACGGTTTCTGAAATCAGTGTTGCCACAGGCTTCTCGTCCGTAAGCTACTTCAGTCGTTGTTTCCGTTCAATGTTTGGTGTGCCTCCCACGCAATTCTGACAGTCTGTTGAGAGTCCCGCAACAAGAGGCCGTTGTTAGGGTCATTCCCTTTTCATGTTTTTCAGTATCCAGTCCAATTGCTGCCGGTTGGTGGTCTCGCTGGTCCAGTGCTCGTTGATTGGAGTAATGAGACATTCCTTCGCACATTCCAGAAGGTTCCACACAGCGTAGCTTGTCGTAGGCGGACATGTGTTGTCGTTGAAGCCCCATGTCAGGAATGTTCTTGCCTTGACATATGGTGCGAAACACGCCACATCATAGTAGGCCATCGTTGTCAGATGAGCGTCTGTAAGCATTCCTTCGGCAGCAGAGAAATGCGGATAGCCGTGTGTCAGTCCTTGTTGTGATGCGGCAGCCATGTCGCTTAATGCAGGATGGTTGGCCACGCACAGGTTTACACGCTCGTCGAGAGCGGCGGTTATTAATGCCAGCGCACCCCCTTGGCTCCCGCCCAATGTGATAACATTCCGTCCGTCCCATTCAGGTAAAGACGTGAGCAAGTCGATGCAGCGCACCAGTCCTAAATATACGTGTTTCATGTAGTAATGGTCGCGGTCATCCAGCCCCTGGTAGAGATATCCCTTTACCCGCCCGTCAAAGGCTGCGCGAATGTCTTCGAAATACTGTTCTGGCATACGTGGATCCATACCGTGTATTTCGGTAATCAGCCGTATTACCCCCTGTTCGGGGTAATAGTCGCGTGAGTTTGGGTCTTTTATGCGCTTGATTCCAGCTCCCGGCGGTGATAACACCACGGGGCACGACTTTGGCTTTGCGTTTTTGGGCATCATCAGGTAGCCATAGAACGACTGATGATGGCGGTTCAGCTCCAACTTTATGAGATAACAGTCTGTTTTGTCGTTTGACAGCTCTGGCTGTAGCTCACGGGTGTATCTCAATGGAAACTTTCTGTTTGCTTTCAGTGCCTCGCTCCAGAACTGTAGGAAATCTTTTGGCTGCTGTGTGTATGGTCGGATTTTCTCTGGTGAGAAGCCAATCTTTACATGATGCTGATATGTGGTGCCGTCAAGTCTCAACCTCAATCTCAGGTCTCGGAAGCATGGTTTACCGGCTGTTCCCATCTTGATGGTACACCGTCCGCTTTTCAGCTCGGCCTTGCCTGTAGTGTCGTCCGCCATTAAGTCGTTGCCGATGCCGTATTCTACGATTCCGTCCCTTGGAATGCCGTACTTATAAAACTGCACCTCTACTGTTGCCTGCTCGCCAGTCCTGTATATCCAGTCAGCATGGTCCGGAACAGCCACCCAAAGGTAGTCGCTTTTATACGGGTAGTTTTCTACTGCCCATGCCGTAATGGAACATAGGCACCATGCAAGGGAGATAATTAGTGTTCTCATTGTCTGATGAATGATGTTATTTGTCCGATAGCCTCCTGTCGCTCTTTTGGATTGAAACCGTGTCCGGCACCTGGTATGACGTGCATGCGGGCATTCTTGTAAGTTCTTATTGCCCGCCGCGAGTCTTCCATCTGTACCACGTGGTCTGCGTCACCTTGAATTATGAGTACGGGCTTACGGTATTTCCTGATGGTCTTGAAAATGTCAATGTCGCGCAATTCAACGAAAAAACGCTTGCCCATAGGAACATTCCACAGTCTTGTTGTATCGGGGATGTCGGTCAGCTTCGGGTATCGTTTGTTCCAATTGTCAGGGATGCAGAGAGCGGGGTAGACCAGAACCAGCCTTTCTATGTCCTGAGGAATATTTGCTGCTGCCAATGCAGAGACAAATCCTCCCTGGCTTTCTCCTATCAGCATTATCTTCTCAGGGTCCACATCCGGCTGCTGCTGGAAGTAGTGGACTATAGCCTCTAAGTCATGTTGCTCGTCCAGTACCGACATGTCCATAGTGTTGCTGTCGCTGCGGCTGCTGACCGAGCCGCATGGAAAATCAAACGAATAGCATTGGTACCCTAAGCCGTTCAGCGCCTCGAAGTATGAACGGCCAAACACATGGTTGCCGTTGAAGCCATGGGCTATAATGGCCACGGGCTGCTTAGCTCCTGTATACCGGGGCTTGCTGATGACTCCGTATATCTGGCGGTCGCCATTCCTTATCCATAGGCTCTCAAAGTTCCTGTCAGCACGTTTTATTGCGTCCTCAAGAGCTGGCTGAACCCATTTGCCGTTGTGCTCACCATCATCCACGTGCATCGAGAAAGGAATTCCCCTTTGGCGTAAGGCTTTAGCCAAATCCATGTTGCCAACCAGCGTGAAATCCTTGTCGCCCACGCTTATAGCCCAGTCTACCTGCTTCAGCGCCATTACCTTCTGCTCGCTTCCGTTCTCAATGGCAGTGACGGGGTCGTTGTCGGCAATAGCTTGCTGCCGCCAGCTTGCAGAGGAATCGTTTCTCAGGAAGTCGAGTGGCTCACGCCGCAGGTAGCCGGATATGTCGTACACCATTGAGAACATTTCCGGATGATGCACGCCATATACCGTTGCGGCCCCGCCGCCCATGGAGAAACCTGCTATTGCGCGCCCGCCTTTGTCAGTCCTTACACGATAATTGCTCTCGATATATGGTATCAGCTCTTTGAAGAAGTAGTCCTCATACTGCCAGTCGGGAGCCCCTGCCTTGCCAACGGTGGTGTTGAAGTACATCATGTGTCCCTTGTTGGCCTCTGCGCAGACAATAACCATTTCGTTGACTATCTTGCCGTCTATCAGGCTGTCCATCATCTGTGACAGATGGTGGTAATGCTCGTAGTCTGTATGTGAGCCGCCACCGCCATGCAGCAGATACAGCACTGGATATGTGCGTAGGGAGTCCTCGTCGTAGCCGCTGGGAAGATAGATGGAATAGTCACGACTGTCAACACCCTTCAGAAGGCTGCACGGCATCTTCTCTGAAATATACCTGCCTTGATGCATCTTGAAGTTCTTTGCCTTGACATCCCATCCCGGATAGTTTTCCTGTACTCCTTTCAGGAAGACTTTTGCCCTGTCTTTCTTCCCCTTGACCTGCCAGTCGAGCCAGTCTGTCACCATGCGTCCATAGTCGCCCCCAAACCTTACGCCATAAGTGCCTCCATGCCCCGATGCCGGATGGTTGGCCATGCATACAGGCACGTGGCTGATGCGGTCGTAGTCCTTTTGCGCATTAGTGTATGCCACGTCGCTGGGACCACCAACGATGTACAGTATCGGACCATGCAGGTTCGGCAGTGATGCCCTGCTGGCTCCCGCCATCTCCATGTCTCCCATTCCTGCGTTTAGGATGAGATATGTGCTCAGCCGTCTGTCGCCACAATTGCTGAGTACTTGCGCTCCACCGCATGAGTGGCCGGCCGCAGCAATCCTTGTAGTATCGATGAGGTTGTAGTATTCTGATCCTTTGGTGCGGTTCTGCTGCAGCATCAGTTCCAGGCCCCGCATCAGCTCCGATGACTCGGTATGGCCTGTAGGCCTCTGATTGAGGAAGTCCTGAATCTCGCCTATTGCCACTACAACATATCCGTGTGAGGCCACCTCGGTAAGCATCTTTTCGTAGCCGACGCTCGTGTCAGCACATCCGCCATTGCCGAAGAGCAGCAAGGGCAGTGACCCGCATCTGGCCTGCGCATGTAACAGGTCTTTCGGACGATAGACAACAAAGTCGGGCATTGCACGTTCCTGCACGGCTATTGCCTTGAACATTCCGGAGCCGCCTCCGTCTACCTCCCGTGTTTGCTGTGGCTGAGCGGCTGCTGATAGTATGCCGCAGGCCAAGAGCCATGACAACATTGCTCGTTTCTTCATTTGTTTCAATAGTTTTTGTTTATACGATATTCTTCTGTCTGCAAATATAGAGGAATATTTTGAAAAACAGTTTCAGTAATGTAACTTTTTATTGAATATATGTATCATTTGAACAAGAAACATATTACCTTTGCATGACACACTCTTTTGAATACATACTTTTATATATACAATATGAGTACATATCTAACTCGGGACTTTTGGCTTGTCTCGGCAGGCAACTTCTTCCTGTTTCTGAGCTTCTATGCTCTGCTGCCTCTGTTGCCCTTCTATCTGGCTGAGGAGTATGGTGCCGATGGAGCCATGACGGGACTCATTCTCGGTGTCTACATGGTGGCGCTTGTTGCTATAAGGCCCGTGGCAGGCTACCTGCTGGATGTTTTCAGCCGCAAACCCATCATTAAACCATTATTCAATTAGGGGGCGCTGGAATTAGACAAATAATGGTGATACAACCATAATGCTCATCAAAAACGTCGAAATAGGCAAAATAATTACGAGTTTCGACACTTTATAAGAAATTATTTCGTACCTTTACACACAAAAATCAGCATAGATTATGATTATAGGCAGAGACAAAGAACAGAGAGAACTGCATGAGGCATACGAGTCGGAGTATTCGGAATTTGCCGTGGTGTATGGCCGTCGCAGGGTGGGCAAGACATTCCTTGTACGGGAGACTTTCAACTACACCTTCACATTTGAACATTCTGGAGTAGCAAAGGGCAATATGCGGGTGCAGCTTCGCGCTTTCCGTGATTCACTGGCAGATGCCGGAATGGGTAAGGTGAAGGTTCCCGAAGATTGGATGGAGGCGTTTTCCTTACTGCGCCAACTCATCCGCCAAAGTAAAGAAAGGAAGAAAGTGGTGTTTATTGACGAGATTCCTTGGATGGACACGCCGCGTTCCAATTTTGTATCTGCCATTGAGTACTTCTGGAACAACTTTGCTTCGGCGCGCAAGGATGTACTGCTAATCATCTGTGGATCGGCAACATCGTGGATTATCAACAAGGTACTGAAGAATCACGGAGGGTTGCACAATCGTGTGACATATCGATTGCCAGTCATGCCTTTCACGCTCTATGAATGCGAACAATATATGAAAAGCCGAAAGATTCAGGCCTCGCACTATGACCTGTTGGAATACTACATGGTGTTCGGAGGAGTACCTTTTTATTGGTCACTTTTGACACGGGGGCAGAGCGTAGCGCAAAATGTTGACAGACTTATTTTTGCGGAAGATGGCAAACTCCGTTATGAATTCAACGAGCTTTACGACTCGTTGTTCCATAACCCAGAGAAATATGTCAGAATTGTGATGGAACTTGGCGAAAACGGTTCTGGAATGACACGCGACGAGCTGGTGAAGCAATGCGGACTGGAAGAAAACGGACGGACTAGCCGTATGCTGGAAGACTTGGAGGAATGCGGCTTTATCCGCAAAATTCCCACGTATGGGCTAAAGAACCAGGCTACTTTTCGTTTGATTGATAATTATACGCTGTTCTATCTGAAATTCGTGAAGCACAACACTGCCAACGATGAGCAATTCTGGAGTCACAATTATCTGTCGAGCCTGCGGTCAGCCTGGGTCGGTTTGGCTTTTGAGCGTCTGTGTTTCTTGCACATCCGCCAAATCAAAATGGCTCTTGGCATCAGCGGAGTTGTGACCAACGTATTTGCATGGCGAGTAGGACCGAGTGCCGACGGAAAGAAAGGTGCACAGATAGACATGCTCATAGACAGGGCAGACAATCTGGTGAATATCTGTGAGATGAAATTCTCGCACAACGAATATACTGTGACTAAAGACGATGCAGATAGCTTGCACCATAAGGCGGAGCGTTTCGTCACCGAAACAGGATGCAGGAAATCTGTTAACCTTACCATGGTCACAGTGTCAGGAATTGCTCACGCTGGATATTGGAGCGAGATACACAACAGCATCACGTCAGAAGACCTGTTCAAGACATAGTCTCAGACATGTTTGTTTCATTAGATGAAGACAACAATCCTGATTATTATATTTTGTCTCGCAGTCAATTCATAAAGCTGCTCTATTCGCTTCATGATAGATACTGCAACAAAATTCAACGCGAGAAACCATTGAACCTGTCGCTACCAGCGGAACTCCATTTGGGGCTTTTGCAAGGACACGATGGCAGACCAAGTAAAGGCATGCCAGGATTTAAGAACCCTTTCCCTGGAAATATATTCCATAATGCTTGGGAAAACATCTGGAAAGATTAGAATAGACACTATCCTATATTTTACCGCATACCATTGTAGACAATTAGTCTATAAGGGTATGCGGTTCTTTTTTTCATACTCAATATAACTCCCGAGATTTATTGAAATTAACGTGAGTTCGACGAAATATAAGTGCTTGAAAATTTGGTGATTAGCGAAAATTGTTGTAACTTT
>SAMEA3663023__coassemble_1002_pt1 | contig 22113 bp, 16 predicted proteins | sample SAMEA3663023__metabat2_low_PE_013 | metagenome-assembled genome bin SAMEA3663023 (sample SAMEA3663023) | pig gut metagenome | biome: pig gut; feature: pig-associated habitat; material: faeces | place: France | collected 2012
TCACCATGAATGTAAAGGAATATAGTCCATACGCGCAGTAAGCGCAAAAGCGTTATCTGTCAAGAGGATATCTATGTTTCTGCGCTTACAGCGCAACAATTACCGACACGAAAATACCCAGGGTGCCGCTACGCTTTACCCTGGGCTATGTACTTCTGCACTTACAGCGCTTATGTTTTTAAATTTGCTTATTACAATGTGCCTCTAAGGTATCTAGCTCCCCTCTCCCCTTGGAGAGGGGCTGGGGGTGAGGCTTTTGGGGGTTAGGCTATTTGTGGGTTAGGCCTTTTTACCTCAAACCCGAGGGATGTGACGGCATTGCGGATGTCCGCATCAGAGGCATCGCCCTCGATAACGGCCTTACCTGTGGCAAGGTCTACAGAGACAGAACTTACTCCGGGGACATTGCTCAGGGCTTTCTCCACTGACGCGCGACAATGGTTGCAGTTCATACCACCTATTATATATATACGCACGCGCGAGGTCGCTACATGGCTTTCGCTTTCACCACAACAGCCATGACAATGGCTATGGCCGCCTGGGCGCAAGCGCGGAAGTACGAGGGCGTTAATAAGCAAGAGGGCAAGGACAATGGTGCATAGCCACGAGAACCAGCTGTCAGGCTCCGCACAACAGGCAGACTGGGCAACGATGCCACCCATAAAATCAATTGTTCCGCCAAACTGCAGGAGGTCGATAACCCAGCCAAAGGCCACAGCACCGAGAATTATGGATAGCAGATAGAGGATAAGGGTACGTGTGCCGAGCACCTTGCGAACGACAAGGATGGAAGCCATATTGCAGGCAGGGCCAGCCATGAGAAGTACAAGAGCCGCACCGGGTGTTAGCCCCTTGAGCATCAGTGCAACGGCTATTGGTATGGACCCAGTGGCACAAAGATACATCGGTACGGCAATGGCAAGGACAAGGAGCATGGATGCCAGCGTGTTGCCCTTGAACATTGCAAACCAGGTATCAGGAACAAAAACCGTTATAAGGCCGGCAACGACCAGTCCGATGACAAGCCACTTGCCTATGTCCTCCATCATCTCTACAAAGGCATAGCTGAGGGCAGACTTCATTTTTTTGTATAATGTCTTTTGCTCACTCTTATCCTCTCCTACCCTATTGTCCGCATGGCCGGCGGCAGAATCGGAAAACGCATTTACCATCGCTCCACCAAACACAGCAGTAAGCAAGGCCGCCAAGGGACGGACCACGGCAAAAGGCAGTCCCATGAGACTGAAAGTAGCGATAATGGAGTCCACACCAGTCTGGGGCGTGGCAATAAGAAAGGATGCCACGGCACCCTTTGACGCACCCTCCTTACGCAGCGACATTGCAGTAGGTATAACTCCACAGGAGCATAGCGGCAGAGGAATGCCGAAGAGGGCAGCCTTTACAACCGACGTGAAGTTGGGTGCTGCAAGATGCCGGGTATAATATTGGCCGGGAATGAAAGCGTGCATAAGCCCAGCAAGGAAGAAGCCCAAGAGAAGATAGGGCGACATCTCGTTAATGATATGAAGTATTTCTTGCATAATAGTAAACAATGCCTAAATGCCATATCAGCCTGAAAGGCTTTACTTATAATATTATTTTCAAAGACACACCCTGTCCAATATCTTCTGGGTAGCACCGGCCAGTCCCTGCACATATCGTCCCGCTGCCTCGCCAGCCTTATCAAGCGAAGGCTTGTCGGCAATGAAAGATTCCATAGCCTTTTCAAAGTCATCATAGCATGTAATCTCTATACCACCACCACAGGCTTTCAGTCCCTGTGCCTCACGGAACCTCTCGTTGTTGGGTCCGAAGAACACGGGCACATCCCATACGGCAGCCTCAAGGACATTATGTATTCCTACACCGAAGCCACCACCAACGTATGCTATCTCACCATAATGGTATATGCTGGAAAGCAGTCCAAAGCAGTCGATAATAAGTACCTGCGCCTCAGCGGCAGACTCGATGGTGGCTTGCGTATAGCGCACAGCCGGGCGCGACAGACGAGACTCTATCTGCCTAAGATGCTCCTCACTGATGACATGCGGCGCAATGACCAGTTTCCAGTCGGGATGATTATTGAAAAACTTTACGAATATCTCCTCATCGGGCAACCATGAGGAGCCGGCCACAAACACCTTGCCGCCTTGCTTGAAAGCCTCAAGCAATGGAAGCGTCTTCGATGCGGCCTTAATCTGCAGTACACGGTCGAACCTGGTATCACCGACAACGTCAACATCGGTGATGCCCACAGACTCGAGCAAGGTCTGCGACTGACTGTTCTGCACGAACAGGCGGGTGAAACACTTCAAAACGCGGCCATACCTGCGTCCATACCACTTGAAGAACACCTGCTCCGGTCGGAAAATGCTCGACACGCTATATGTAGGTATGTTACGGTATTTCAGTATGTGCAGGTAGTTGTACCAGAACTCATACTTGATGAAGAATGCCATGACAGGTTTTACTGTACGCAGGAACGTAATGGCGTTGCTCCGAGTGTCGATGGGCAGGTAGCAGATGATGTCCGCTCCCTGATAGTTCTTGCGCACCTCATATCCCGATGGCGAGAAAAAGGTGAGCAAGATTTTGTATTCAGGATGTTCCTGGCGTATTCGTTCCATAAGCGGCCTACCCTGCTCGAACTCTCCGAGCGACGCCGCATGGAACCAGATATACTTGGCATCGTGGTCAACCTTGTCGGCGAGAGTGGCCAAAGCCCTTCTCTCGCCCTTCCACATGGTCTTGACCTTCTTGCTGAACAGACTTGCAATGAAGACACCAAGTTCGTATCCATGTATAACCAGATTGTACATATCCTTGTCTATTTCAGTATCTCAATGGCTCTACGCATGCGGGCGAGTGTCTCTTCCTTACCAAGGAAAGCGGAAATATCGAACATGCCAGGGCCTTTGCCCTCGCCAACGAGTGTAAGACGGAAAGCGTTCATGATGTCGCCGAGCTTGTAGCCCTTCTCCTCTACCCACTTCATGACAACAGGTTCCTGCCCCTCGACAGAGAAGTCACCGATGGACTCCAATACCTCTGCCAGCTCAGTCATCTGCTGTGCAGAATACTCCTTCCAACGCTTCTTGCGCGTCTTCTCGTCATATTCCGTCGGAGCGATGAAGAAGAACGAGCACAGTGGCCACAGTTCGCGCACGAAGCTCACGCGGTCCTTCATCATGGACACCACCTTGGTGATGCGCTCCATAGACTCATCGATGCCGTTATTGGCAACGATGGGCGCAAAGAGCTGCGCTATCTCGGCATCGCTCTTGCGGAGGATATACTCGTGGTTGAACCATATACCCTTCTGGTAGTCGAACTTGGCACCGGCCTTGCTACACCTGCTGATGTCGAAAGCCTTCACCAGCTCGCTGAGCGAGAATATCTCCTGCTCTGTACCGGGGTTCCAACCAAGCAATGCAAGGAAGTTGATGACAGCCTCGGGGAAATAGCCTTTCTCACGGAAGCCTGCCGACACCTCACCACTCTTCGGGTCGTGCCACTCAAGCGGGAACACGGGGAAGCCCAGCCTGTCGCCATCCCTCTTCGAGAGCTTGCCCTTGCCCTCGGGCTTGAGCAACAACGGCAGATGTGCGAAGCGGGGCATGGTGTCTTCCCATCCGAAAGCCCTGTAGAGCAGGACATGCAGAGGCGAGCTTGGCAGCCACTCCTCGCCACGGATGACATGGGTAATCTCCATGAGGTGGTCGTCAACGATATTGGCAAGATGGTATGTTGGCAGCTCATCGGCACTCTTGTATAGCACCTTGTCATCGAGGATGTCGCTCTTGATGACCACATCGCCACGTATCATGTCGTTGACATGCACCTCAACGCCTGGGTCAATCTTGAACCTCACCACGTATGTCTCGCCGTCGGCAATACGCCTGCTTACTTCCTCTGCCGGCATGACAAGCGAGTTGCGCATGGACATGCGGGTGGAGGCATCATACTGGAAATTCTGTATCTCGGCACGCTTGGCATCAAGCTCCTCTGGAGTATCAAATGCGATGTATGCCTTGCCATTGTCGAGCAGCTGCTGCACATACCTCTTATATATATCACGGCGCTCGCTCTGACGGTATGGTCCATGGTCTCCTCCGAAGCCTACACCTTCATCGAACTCTATGCCCAACCAGCGGAAAGACTCTATTATGTACTCCTCTGCATCAGCAACAAAACGGTGAGAGTCGGTATCCTCAATACGGAATACGAAATCGCCACCATGCTGGCGTGCAAAGAGATAATTATACAAAGCGGTACGTACGCCGCCAATATGCAAAGGCCCTGTAGGGCTTGGTGCAAAACGCACCCTAACCTTTCTATCAGACATCTTTATACAAAGAAGAAATAAATTTTTCTGCAAAATTAATATATTTTCTCGACTTTTGCGATTTTTTTTCGTATTTTCGCAGAGTAAACACATAAACAGACAAAAAAGGATGAGCATAATAGACCGAAACGACAACCGCTACTGGCGCAATATGATGGTACGGACACTACTCGTTGTAGTGAGTGTCTTGCTGATAGTATGGTTTCTGCCACGCGACTCGCAAGGACAGAAATTCAGATACGACGTGGGCAAGCCGTGGATGTACCAGTCGTTCATAGCACAGTTCGACTTTCCCATCTACAAGACCGAAGAGGCCGTGATGGCTGAGCAGGACTCGCTCATGGAGACGATAATGCCATACTACAACTACAACCCCGACGAGGAGAAGGTGCAGATAGAGAAATTCAAACAGGACTTTGCCGGCAGCCTCCCACACTCATACATAAACATCATTTCAGACAGGCTGCATCGGCTGTACCAGGCTGGAATAATGAGCACGGCCGAATACAAGACTATCGCCAAGGACTCAACACAAGCCATCAGAGTGGTTACGGGGAAAAATGCGGCAAGCATAGAGATCGGCTGCGTGTACTCCACAATGTCGGCATACAAGATGCTGCTCGACGACGAGACGCTGAGCAAGGACAGGGCACTGCTGCAGAAGTGCAACCTGAACAACTATATTGAGCCAAACCTGAAATACGACAAGGAGCGTACAGAGGGCGAGCGCAACGACATGCTCAGCAGCATTCCGCTGGCCAGTGGAATGGTGATGAGCGGCCAGAAGATTATTGACCGAGGAGAGATTGTCGATGATTATACCTACCGTGTACTGTCATCGTTTGAGAGAGAGATGCAGAGACGCAGCGCCACCGAGGACGAGATGACGACAACCATCATCGGACAGACAATATTCGTAAGCATGCTGGTGCTGCTCTTCACCATGTACATAGCCCTGTTCCGCAAGGACTACTTCGAGAAGCCCCGCTCTATAATGATGCTCTACGTGATGATAACGGTGTTCCCCATCATAGTATCGCTGATGATGAAGCACAACCTGTTCAGCGTTTATATCATCCCGTTTGCCATGGCCGCCATCTTCGCCCGTATGTTCATGGACTCACGCACGGCCTTCGTCACCCAGCTGACGATAGTGCTCATATCCACGGCAGCGGTGAAATACCAATACGAGTTCATCATCATACAGCTCATAGCAGGACTCGTGGCCATATACTCGCTGCGCGAGCTTACCAACAGGGCACAGGTCATCAAGACGGCATTGCTCGTGACGTTGGGCAGCTGCGCGGTGTTCTTCGCCATGCAGATGATGCAGGAGACCGACGTGGTGAAGCTCGATATAAAGATGTATACCCACTTCGCTGTCAATGGTGTACTGCTTCTGCTGTCGTACCCGCTGATGTACCTCATCGAGAAGATGTTCGGCTTCACCAGCAACGTAACGCTGTTCGAGCTTTCCAACACCTTCAAGGGACTGCTGCGCAACCTTAGCGAGGTGGCACCCGGCACATTCCAGCACTCGATAACGGTGGGCAACCTGGCAGCAGAGGTAGCCAACAGGATAGGAGCCGACAGCCTGCTCGTACGTGTAGGAGCACTGTATCACGACATCGGCAAGATGACCAATCCCGCTTTCTTCACCGAGAACCAGGCTGGCATCAACCCCCACGAGAACCTGCAATGCAAGGAGAGCGCGCGCATCATCATCGAGCATGTCACTGAGGGTGTGAAGCTTGCCGAGAAGGCCAACCTGCCTACAATCATCAAGGACTTCATACTGACGCACCACGGAAGGGGCGTGGCGAAATACTTCTACATAAAATACCAGAACGAGCATCCGGAAGAGGTGGTGGACAAGGAACAGTTCACATATCCCGGCCCGAACCCGTTCACCCGCGAGCAAGCACTGCTGATGATGGCGGACACCTGTGAGGCTGCCTCACGCTCGCTGACGGAATATACAGAGGAGAGCATCAGCACACTGGTAAACCGCCTCATTGACGGACAGGTCGCCGACGGCTTCTTCACCGACTGCCCCATCACCTTCCGTGACATAGCGCAGGCAAAGCAGGTGCTTACCGAAAGGCTCATGTCAATATACCATACCAGAATACAATACCCGGAACCGAAATGAACAAGGGCAGAACGAAATATGTCCAGGTGATATTGCCTCTGCCCCTTGAAGGTACCTTCACTTATTCCGTACCCGATACCTTTGCCGACAAGGTGAAGACAGGGATGCGCGTGGTTGTACCCGTAGGAAAAAGCAAAACCTATACAGCCATAATAGATGAGACAAGTGAAGAAAACACCACGGGACTTGACGAGTCGAGGATAAAGGACATCTACTCGCTGCCTGACGAAACACCCATGCTGATGCCGCAACAGATGAAGCTGTGGCACTGGATGGCCGACTATTACATGGCAACTCTTGGCGATATATATACTGCCGCACTGCCTGCCGGACTGAAAGACGAAGACGGATACAGGCCAAAGACAGAGACATATGTGGCATTGGCCGAAGCATACCACAACGAGACTGCAATGCACGTCGCTCTCAACATGACGGCCAAAAGCAACAGGCAAAGGACGGTGCTAGACACGTTCCTCGAGCTGTCACACTGGGCTGAGACCGAAGGCGACAATATTCCTGACGACATAAAGGAGATAACACGTGAGGAACTGCGCAACGTAAGCCGCTGCAGCACGACAGACATAGCAGCTCTCGTGAAGAAAGGAATATTGCTCACATACGAGAAGGAAGTGGGACGGCTCAGCACAACAGGCTCATTCGCACCAGAGAACGCCAAGAAGCTTAACGAGGCCCAACAGGATGCATACAACAGCATACTGATGGGATTCTTGAAGAAGAACGTGGTGCTGCTGCACGGTGTGACATCGAGCGGGAAGACCGAGATATACATACACCTCATGCTGAAGGCCCTCAGCCAGCACCAGCAGGTGCTGTTCCTGCTGCCCGAGATTGCTCTTACCGTACAGATGATGGAACGGCTGCAGAGGGTGTTTGGCAACAGACTCGGCATATACCACAGCCGATACAGCGATGCCGAGAGGGTGGAGATATGGGAAAAGCAGATGTCGCAGTGTCCATACGACATTATTGTTGGGGCAAGGAGCGCGGCACTGCTGCCTTTCAGCAACCTCGGACTGGTGATAATAGACGAGGAACATGAGACAAGCTACAAACAGCAGGACCCCAGTCCCCGCTACCACGCACGCAGCGTGGCCATAATGCTTGCCGCAATGTATGGAGCAAAGACTCTGCTCGGCTCTGCCACTCCATGCATGGAAAGCATGACGAACGCACGGAACGGCAAATACGGATATGTTAGGCTCGACAGAAGATACAAGGACATGGCACTGCCGAAGATAGAGACTATAGACATACAGGACATGCAGCGGCGAAAGATGATGAGGGGGCCGTTCTCGCCGCAACTGCTGGAAGCCATGAGGGAAACGCTCGAGGACAACAGGCAGGTAATACTTTTCCAGAACAGAAGGGGCTTCGTGCCCGTTGTGGAGTGTGAGGAATGTGGATGGGTGCCGAAATGTGAGCACTGCGACGTGTCGCTCACTCTGCACAAGAACATGAACCTCATGACTTGCCACTACTGCGGACATGCCTACGGCATACCAGAGGCGTGCCCGAAATGCGGAAGCAAGAGACTGCGGGGACGTGGACTGGGCACAGAAAAGGTGGAAGACCTCATAACGGAAATGTTTCCAGAAGCAAAGGTGGCACGAATGGACCTCGACACCACACGCACAAAGAATGCCTACGCAAGGATTATTGACGACTTCTCACACGGCAGGTCAAACGTGCTGATAGGTACACAGATGATAACGAAAGGTCTGGACTTCGACAGGGTATCGCTCGTGGGCATCATCGATGCCGACTCGCTGCTAAACATACCAGACTTCAGAGCCTATGAGCATGCCTTCATGATGTTGTCGCAGGTGGCAGGAAGGGCTGGACGCAAGGGAAGACAGGGGCTCGTACTGCTGCAGACAAAGTCGGCAGAAATGCCAGTAATAAGGCAGATTGTCAACAACGACTTCGTTGCGTTCTACAACGACCTTGCCGAAGAACGCCGCCTGTTCTGCTATCCGCCATACACACGCCTAATATACATCTATCTCAAGCACAAGGACGAGGGAAGGGTGGAAACAGCATCTACAGAGATGGGCAAAAGGCTGAGGACATGGTTCGGTGAGAGAATTCTCGGACCCGACAAGCCTGCTGTGGCAAGGGTCAAGACCATGCACATAAGAAAGATAATGCTAAAGCTCGAAAACGGCATAGATCAGAAAAAAGTCAGGGAGTATCTGAGAATGGCACAAAGACAGATTATGCAGGACAAAAATTATGCCACACTGCAGATATATTATGATGTAGACCCGATGTAAGGGATGAATGATTATTGATTAATGATTAGGGTGTCCAGTTTGTTGTACCCAAAATGGAACTGTTCCTGATTTACTCTGACTACTTGCTCGCAGAGAACACATTGACCAGCACGCGCTGTAAGCGCAGCAGCGCATAGCCCAGGGCAAGCGAAGCGGCACCCTGGGTGTAGTGTGTTGTTGTCCTTGCGCGCTGTAAGCGCAAAAGCGTTATCTGTCCTGACATTATCTACGCTTTTGCCCTTAGCAGGGCGACCATCAACTACATGAAACAACCCAGGGTGCCGCTTCGCTTGCCCTGGGCTATGCGCAGGTTGCCATTTCAGGGCGTTGCTACTGATATTTGTACATTAAACTGTACACCCTACTAAATAAATATTGTATTATCAGAAAAACACCTCTTCACTTCCCATGTCCTCCTTGTCGAGAAACATAATATAGTATATGGGCAAATACTTGACATTGCCAACTTGACGCACGATACGTTCATTGCTCACCACAATCGCCGACTTGATGTGATAGTCAGTATTCGACAATAGCTTGTTCAAGGCACTGTGAATGGTATAATCTCTACCCGACTTCACCTCGATTGGCAAAACCGAAAGACTTTCATAATCATCTATAAGATAATCCACCTCGCCATTCTTCCTGTTGTCATAATAAAAAAGCGAGAAACCATGTGCAGCCAACTCCTGAGCCACGACACTTTCATATACCGCACCCAAATTAATGCTCCGCTCGTCCCTCATAACAGCTTGAATATTATTGGCATACAGTTGGGCTGTAAGCATACCCACATCGTTGAGATATAACTTCAGCAGGTTCTTCTGAACCGACTCCGACAACGGATAGCGCGGATTGCTCACAGCATGTACATCAAGAGCTATGCCCGAAGAGACAAGATACTCAAACTCCTCCTCATAACGGTCGAAACGGTCGCCATACTTGTCCTGAATATTCTTTGCAACAATACGCTTCTTCTTGTTTTCCATTTGGGATGGAATCATGTCGTAAATGCGCCTTACCAACAAGTTTCTGCCAAACGTTTCGACATACTTTGCCGCATCGTCCTTATACAGTTGATGGATAGCATTCTGTAGATGTCTTACCTTTACAATATTCTTCGTGGCAAGATACTCATTAACCACGTCAGGCATTCCTCCAACAAGCAGATAGCGACGGAAATGAGTCATCATCATTTCATGCACTTCCATGCGCAGGCTCTCACCCTTACGCCATGCTTCGCGCATTGACATAATCGCCTCCTCGCCCATTCCGTTGGCAAGCAGGAACTCCTCGAAGTCTAACTGGAACATCTTCTTCCTTATAATGCTGCCCACAGGAATAGATGTAGTTGAACGGAGCGTCACTCCAAGCAGACTACCACTAGCTATATACTGAAAACGTCGCTCCTGACGAAGGAACTTCAACATAGTAAGAAATTGTGGATATTGCTGAATCTCATCAAGGAACACTAATGTATCCGAAGCACTGCCCAACTTACCTCCGGCTACAGCACTCAGAGCAAAATAAAACTCGTCTGTAGTGCGCACATTACGAAACACGCCCTTACCGTCAGCATCCTCAGCCAAGTTTATTTCAATAAAATTTTGGAAAAGCCTACCACCTATCTCCCTGATAATAAACGTCTTGCCTATCTGACGAGCTCCCTCTATGAGAAGAATCTTGTCAGAACCGCCAAGCAGATGCTGCTCTATGTATTTTCCAATCTTCCTGTATAGCATAGCTTTCAAATTACACTTTTCAATATAAAACCGTGCTGCAAAATTACACTTTTCAATATAAAATCGTGCTACAAAATTACACTTTTCAAATTATTCCGTGAAATAATCAAGAGAAAAAGTGCATGAAAATAATATCTTTCCGTTTTTATCAATGTTTTCATTGGACATAATTAATAAACAGGGTGTCCAGTTTGTTGTACCCAAAATGGAACTGTTCCTATTTACTCTGACTACTTGCTCTTAGAAAATACATTGACCAGCACGCGCTGTAAGAACAAAAGCACATAGCCCAGGGTAGAGCGCAGCGGCACCCTGGGCTATGTGCTTTTGCGCTTACAGCGCGAGAATTACCTACATGAACTTCATAATTAGGAGATCCATTTCATAATTAGGATACCATTATTTGCACACCACGCTTGTTGTCGTACTGTGTTCTTGCTAATGGTAATCAGAATTTCAAATCGACACCTACGCCGAAGACGCGGTTGGTACGGGTGAAGGAGTTTGTTACGCCTGCGTTCTCCATATCGTAGTCATCATACAATGTCTGGAAATAGGCTGCATTTATGCGTACCTTCTCTGTTACGTTGACTGCCACACCAAGACCATAGGAATAGGAATTGACGTTGAACGAGATGTCGTTCATACCGGCATCCTTGTAGCCATATTCCGTACGCTGTCCACCGGCACTCACCGTCACCATCTTGTTGATGTCCCACTCGGCACCCAGCAGATATTCATTGGTATCGTCGAGCATCTCCTTAGTCCACTGCTCGGTATCGACATCGAAATAGTGGTGCCAACCAGCCATGACACGTACAGAAGGAACGATGGAATACTGCGCACCGACAGTGAGAAGAGCCGGAGAGTCTTCGGCTACCTTCTTGCCATCGGCAAACTTGCCGAGCATGGCGATATTCTCAGCACTGAGACTGTTGGCAGACTTGTTCTTAAGGCGCATGCGTGTCTTGAACTCATACTTGGCAGCAAGGTTCAGATTACCTGTCTTGTAGTCGATGCCGATGATTGGTGCAATGCCCCAACCCGTCTGGTCGCAGTTGAGCTCTATGTCCTGTGTACCGTTGGCAAGGGCTGTAGAGAGGGCAGCACCATTTGCGAACATTGCAGCCTTGTCAGGCATTCCAGCCTGATTCAGCATACCTGCAACCTGGTTGAATGTGGCTGCCTGCTCCTGGAAATGCTGCATGGCGTTTACCATCTCGGCATTGCCGTTCTGTAGGTGTTCAACCTGTATGTTCTTTACATATCCGTAGTAGTTGGACGAGCCGTAGAGCATACGTACGCCACCATAGACAGAAAGGTTGTCGTTGACCTTGTAGCCAGCACCGAAGGTGAAGCCATAGTAATACTGTCGGCCACGCATGTAAGAGTCGTAGCTGTACCTGTTGCCCATGGAATGGCCTGCAAGTGCCGGGTTGACCTGTCCAAGACCCGCATAGAGCTGGTTCATAAGGTCAATGGCACTTACACCATTGACACTGGCATATGGGAAGCCGGAAACAATCTGCTCGAAAGAGCCGAGGCCGTTATCGTATTCGCACTTGCCGCCGCCACCTGTTACAGCAAAACCGAACTGGAAACTCCAGTCACCCTTGTTGTATGCTGCCTGGATGGAAGGTAATATCGGTGCGTCGGCTGTTCCCTCAAACTTATGTACCTGCTGGTCAGGATTGCTGAAATTGTTGACAAAGAGCGGGAAACCCGTCTTGATGGTACGTGTCTGGTGTACATTCTGCACGTTCAGCGAGAGATGAAAGCCTTCGCCAAGAAACACTACGCCTGCGGGATTGCTATACACTCCGTCGATACCGATGGCGGCATCGCGTGCCGGATTTCTAAGAAAAGATACATTCTGGTTGGTGTTTGTTAGCAGTCCGCCTGCCTCTACTGTGTTGCCGACAAACAACATGGAAACGGCAACAAATACAAATTTTAACTTATTCATTTTAAAAACAGTATAAAATATTGGCTGCAAAGTTAGTATAATTGTCCTATTCTTCCATCATGGAATACCATATATTTAATAACTGTTAACATCAAAGAAGACAAGCAATGCACACAAGAAATGATTTGTGCATCATTTTGAGAAAAAAAGGCTTTACTCCATGAAAGGGAAACAATTACGCCGTAGGTGCAAAGCATCATGTGCCTGCATCTACGGCGTTATAATAGAGGTTGGGTGTAATTAGAAGAAATAGGCGAGACCAATCTGCCAGCTGTTTGCCCTTGCCTTGGTTCCGATAACGGTATTCACTGCATCTCCGAGGCTTACGTCACCTGTCTTGCCTACGGCAATGTTGTAGTTGGCAGTGAGCTGAAGGCTGCTGATGGTAACACCAGCACCTACGTTTACGCTGAATAGCGACTTCTTAAGCTGGAAGGAGTTCTTATAGCTATCGGAACTTGTCCAGCTGAACTCATCATCACCTACATTGAAGCTTACCTGAGGACCAGCGTATGCGAAAACGCCGATGCTGCCCAAACCAAGTCCATAGCGGGCATTGAGAGGAATGTCGATATACTTTCGGCTGATGGTCTCATCGTCAATCTTCGACTCGGACTGATTGTAGAGTGCGGAGATATCAGCAGAAAGACCAGTTAGAGGGAGAGTTACCTTGAGAGTCGGACCAACAAAGAATCCAAGTCTGTTAGAAGACTCAAGAACATCCTTACTTAGGCTCATGTCAGAGACGTTGAGACCGCCCTTGATACCGAAACGTACCTGAGCATCAGACGGAGTGGCTATCATCAGTGCTGCCACAACGAAAAGGAGTGATAGAAACTTTTTCATAAATGGTATAAATTGGTTGGATAATTAAACATAATTATTAATGTCTCTCCCTACGAACTGTGACACGTGCTGAAGAGGAGGAAGACGTAGACGAGGACTTACGGGTTTTCTTCTTTACCGACGCTGATGCCGAAGACGACGCTGTTTTATCCTTGTTCTGCTTCTTCATGGCCTTCACGGTCTTGGGGTCAAGTTTGGCAATGCTGTCCAACGAGTCCTTGCGCGCCTGGTCACCCCAGATATTGGTCTCGAAATTCTTTATCTGCGCCTCTATCTGGTTTTGCGCCTTGGCAAGGAGGCTGTCACCAGCAGCCTCATCCATATTGCCGAAGTCACTCTTCGGCGAAACCATCTGGGCGAGGGTCTGCCCAAGCATATTGTTGGTCTTGTAGATCTTTCCTGAGTACTTGTTCATGGTGAAATAGTCGTCAACGCTCATCGTTGCGGCATTGTTGAGATTGCTCGTCATGATGGTCTGCTTGGCAAGGAACGGAGCCACATCATCATATTTCACCCAGAAGAGCGGGTACTTGGTAGCGCCATCGCCGAAATCGTCCTGGCGCGAGAGTATCGGGCAGAGGGCCTGCACCTTGGTATGGAATGTCGCCGTTGTCTGGTCGTAGTATGACGACTCCTTGATATAGTAGCCCTTTACCTCAGCCGATGGGATATCGCTATCGTCAAGGCGAATGCCCTTGTCGGTACGCTCATAGAAGATATGGTAGTCATCGAGGAACTTCAGAGGCTTTATGCGTGCGGAATCGCTGAAATTCTCGTTTCCGTCGAGGCGGTACTCGTAGGCACTGATGCCTCCACGCGTCGGTCCTCTCATGACGAGCTTGAACATATACGTGAACAAGTTCATCTGTGTGCCAATAGGCTCCACAGGATAGTAGAGTCCGGCATTGGCATCCTCGGTAAGGTCGAGTTCCCTGTAAACGTCCCTTCTCCAGACAACATCCTCGGACATCTGTGACTCCGTTGGGAATGCTATCTGTGCACGTGTCGTCATGGTATTGGCATTCGACTGCTTGGTAGCTTGCTGCTGTTGTGTCCTGCGCTTGGGTGCCTGTGCAGAGATAGCCTGCACCATGAACACCATGACAAGAATGGATAATATCTTTTTCATACGGAATTATTTTTTTATGCAAATATTTACTGTTCCACTACTTGACAACAATCTCCATTGCGGCAGACAGCTTACGGGTAATGCCGTCAGGTCCTACTGCCGTAACCTGCGATATGTAGAAGCGCTTGTTGCGAGACAGCTTCCTGAACGCATCCTTCTGCCTGTCAGAGAACTGCGCTCCATTGCTTGCCATCGGCACAGCGTTGCCCATGTTGTCGAAGAACACAGCCTCGAAGCTCAGCACCTTGAACGGAATGTCGAGCAGTCCATCATCAATGGCCGCATGTATGCCCGTAGCACCCATGAGCGATGCCTTAGCCAGTCCGCCACCCTTGTATCTGTCCGTACCTATGGCGATATACGGCGTCGGGTCGGGCAGCTTGCGCACCTTGAACGAGAATGTTCCCATCTGCCGTGTCTTCCCCTTGTCGGTAGCCGATATGGAGAAGGTGACATCCTTGCCCACGGCTCCTGGCACTGCAACATAGTGTCCATCACCCTTGGCAGTGAGCGTGCCACCAGACATTGTTACGTGAACAGCATTCTGCGGTATTCCCGGCACACTGATGCTCATAGGATTGGCATAGCCGGCATAGAGAACGTTCATAAGGTCAGCGGCAATGGTTGCTCCCGACGGCGGCGCTATGACCTCGTACTTCTGCACGAACTCCCTACGCAGCAGGTCGCCAGCTCCATTGCGCATAAGCATATAACCTCCGAACGTGTGCTCACCTACCCCACCGGCAGTAAAAGAGTACTTGCCGTTGGTGGTGTTCACCTTAGTACCATTGACATAAATCTCGGGTTGCTGCGTGGTATCGACAGCTGCCATCACAATATTGGCAGTGAAGGTCTCACCAGGATAGAGGGTTGTTTTCTCAGGGATGACAAATGCGTTAAGACGGTTTACACGGATGTCCTTGATGTCGATGTTTGCCACAAGCGTGTGGAGCACCTCACCCTCGGCATAGCGTATATCGCTCTGAAGCTTCGACAACAGCGTTACGGCCGCTGCCACAGGCATACTCTCGAACATGTATTCCTGCCAGTTCTTGCCCAGTGCATTGTCCTTCTTTGGGACTTCCGTCGAGAGGTTGTCAGCAATGAGTTTCTTCTGGTGCGGGTCAGTGACCATCTGCAATATCCTCTCGCGATAGGAGTTGATGGCATTGTAGAGCTTTCCGCCCTGTCCTGTTCCCGGTGCAAGCATCACCTGTGCCGCAGCCTCTATGTTGTCCTTGCCGACGATGTTGGTCACATCGGCATCTTTTCCGTCTGCCTCCCTGACAATCTGCTCCTTCAAGCTCTGTGCATAGTTGAAGAGCGAGTCGCTCATCTGCTTGACTACGGTGGCCTTCTCGAACCACGCCTTCACCTTCTCTGGATTGGTCTTCATCTGCTCAAGGAAGGCACCGTACAGGGACTCGTTCTCCTTGGACGAGTTGGTAGTAGTGCGGTTCAGGCTCTCCTCGACAATGGAAAATCCGTTGAGCACCTCTGTTGAGACGTTCAACGCAAGCATCGCCATCAGAACGACATACATGAGATTAATCATCTTCTGGCGCGGAGAGACTGGTCTTTTCTTGATTGCCATTATGGTATTGTTGAATATGAAACGTTATAGGCAGGTTCTATTTATATGTGAACCTGCAATATCTTACACTTCGGCATTGCCGGCTGAAGAGCCTGGAGCCGCTGCCCGCATGTTTACCGTCATGGCCTCTATCATGCGAGAGTAGATCTTGTTGAGCTGCTCAATCTGCTGAGCGAGCTTACGGCTCTGCTCGTTAATCTGGTCGATGGTGCCAATCTGCTGGCTTGCTCCCTTAAGCTGCATCTCGTATACCTTGCTGATGCCAGTGAGCGTGCGGTTGAGGTTTTCCATCTCCTCGCTGTCGCGTGTGAGACGCTCGCTCTGCTCGTTGACCCTTGCAAGAGTGTCGACAAGTTTCTTCAGCTCCTCTACGTAGTTGCCCTGGGCCTCGTTGAGAGCCTCTGCCTCCTCGGTGCTCATCTGCGGAACATAGTTTGGCTGCGGTCCTGTTACGGTACCACCACCAATGATTACCGTACCGCCATTACCAGGCACAACGGTGCTGCCAGCTTCTCCGCCATCACCAGACTCTCCAGACAAGCCAGCATTATCTCCCTGATGGAACGGCTGTTCCACTCCACCAACTACTATCGCACCTTGTGTCTGCACGTTATCATATACTACACGCCCAGTCTCAAGATACTCATCGGTGACATGTGTAGGGAGCTCACGTCCCTCGGCAGTCTTGTCGAACGGACGGTCGAAGGCGGAAATGAAGAACACCACCACCTCGGTACCCATGCCGAGGAACAGCATGAAGTTGGCGCCCGGCAGGTGGGTAAGCTTGAATAAAGTACCGAGGATAACGACAGATGCTCCCCAACTGTAAGCGTAGTTCAGGAACGTCTGTCCCGGTACGCTGTCCATCCACTTCTGCAGACGGTAGACAATATTGAATTTGCTATGTTCGCCCATTATTTCTTGCTCTTTTTCTGTTTTCCACTTGTTGTATTGGCCAGACTTCTAACACATCTGAAACCGATGTATGACCTTGGCTGGTTCTGGTATTCCCATGTACGCCATGCTGATCGTATGAACGACTCCGGGTCTTTCCACGAGCCTCCCCTGACGCTCTTCTTCTTCAACTTATAGGGGTCTTCCTTGGCTGCCTTGTAGTCGAGCTGCGGATTAAGGTCGTTCATGGCATTCACTCCTGCCTCGGTATATATGGTACTTGTCCATTCGGCCACGTTGCCAGCCATGTCGAAGAGCCCATTTGAGTTTGGCGAGTATATACCAGCCTTGCTCGTTATGAGGTTTCCGTCCTGGGTATAGTTACCACGGTCGGGCTTGAAGTTGGCATAGAAACATCCGTTGCCATTCTTCACATCACCGTTCTCCCACGGAAATTCCGTTCCGTCCTTGCCACGTGCGGCATACTCCCACTCCGCCTCGGTAGGCAGGCGATAGCGCTGTATGAAACGTGCCTCGGGGCCAAGACCCTTGAGCAGGTATTCCGTACGCCATGCACAGAAAGCATTGGCCTGCTCCCATGTAACGCCCACTACGGGATAATCGTTATAGGCCGGATTGGAGAAATAGTTGCGGAGGTACACCTCGTTGTCGGAGTTGCGGAAGTCGTTGACCCAGCAGGTAGTGTCGGGATATATATTCACGATATATGTATTGAGGAAGTCCCATGGTCCTGAGAGTGGCCTGTTGATAGTCTCTCTGACGATGCGTCCCTCGTCATCGATATATGCCGTGTCCTTGGATATCATCACTACCTCGTTCATGTTTACAGGCACGTCGGTGTTGAGGTTTCTCTCCTCAGGACGCATCCTGTTTCTGCGCAATGCAGCCGTTGTGTAGTCGTAGACCTCGTAGCGGTAGTTCATCTGACTGTAGTCCAGAAGTTTCTCGCCAGTAACAGGATTAGTAATATAGAGGCTCTCAATGGCTCTCTGCTCATCCTCGGTAGGTTTTCGTGGCAGTCTCTTGTTCCAGTTGAGATGTGGTGTCACCGGGTCACCATTCTTATCCTCAGTAATCATGTAGGTCTCGTCACCGCCGTATGACGGGTCAGCCAGTCTCGTACGCAGGATGCTGTCGCGCACCCACTCCACGAACTGCTTGTACTGTGAGTTGGTAACCTCTGTCTCATCCATCCAGAATCCGTCGACGGAGATTTCCTTCACTGGAGTCTGCTTGCCCCATAGAGAGTCCTGCTTGTCGAGTCCCATCTTGAGGAAGCCACGGTCTATTCGTGTCATACCGTACGGTGTGGGTTCTACGAAGGCTCTTCCTCCTACTCCCACAACCTCGCCTCCCCTACCTGATGACGATGCCGACTTGGAGCTCATGCATGACACAAGGGCCGCCAGTATGGCCAGGGCGCAAATGGCAATAATAGTCTTCTTCATGCTATATTATAGAATTCTTACACTTTTATGTTTGTTCTTACCTTTTTTAACAAGATTGATGTCGTGCTGATAGCCAAAGAACAGTTCGTGGCTGCCATTGGCCATGCTTATGGCCGTGGTGTACACCTCATAGCTGTAGCCGAGCACGAAACCATGGAAACTGCCTCCCACCATCAGGGTGAATGATGTCGACGGACTGTATGTGGCACCGCCATAGAGGAGTTTCTCATCATGGGCGTATACGAGCCGCCCCGTGATGTCTGCCCTCCAGACTGTCATGTCTGAACGAACGAGCACAGAGGGTTTTATAGATAGAAACGGATTTCTCAGTTTTATATTGTATCCGCCTGTCAAATAATATGTCCTGTCTATCTGCAGCTCATTTGTCTCGCCCAACGAGACCAGGGGTGCCGTCAGATGCTGAGCGGACAATCCGGCATACCATTGGCCGTGAGTATAGTAGATGCCCACACCAATGTCCACGCTGTTGCCGTTGACCTCTGATGTAGTGAACGCCGGGTCGCTGGAGTCCTCAAGGTCAAGGTCGGAGCCATCGAACGACTCGCTGAGCATGCCAAGCTGCAAGCCTATTGCTGCCACACCTCCAAACAGCTTGAACTTGGGGGCATACTGCAGGGCGAGCTTCTGATGTTTGAACAGTCCGAGCTGGTCGTTCATAAACTGCACGCCTGCGCCATGATACGACTTGAGAAAATAGAACGGCATGTCGGCAGCCGCATACATGGTCTGAGGATTATTCTCAAATCCCGCCATACCTATATTATATGCTCCTGTGACATTAATCTTCGACTGCTTGCCCACCGCTGCGGGATTGAACGAGGTCTCCATCGCCCAATAATGGGCGAAGGAAGCATCATACTGCCCTCTCATCCCAACAGGGATAAGAAGCAGCGCCAACAATATGACCGCAAAATGTCTAAACATCACTTTAAAAACGATGCAACTTATGTTTTATTGCATAAGTACATACACAGAAAGAGAAATTTCTCACCCTGCATATTCCTCTTTATTACGCATTTGCCCTTACAGGCGTTGATATCCCCACTGATTTGCCACTGCGACAGAAAAGGGCCATAAAAAAGCAACATGGTAAAATCATAAGAATCTTACCATGTTGCTCATATTCATTCATTTAAGCAGATTTGATGCTTGCTGGATGATTTAATATTCGTCCTCGTTGAAGAGAAAATCCTCTTTGGTAGGATAGTCAGGCCAGATATCCTCGATGCTCTCATAAACATCACCCTCGTCTTCTATCTCCTGTAGGTTCTCCAACACCTCCAGCGGTGCGCCGGAACGGATGGCATAGTCTATCAACTCTTCCTTAGTTGCAGGCCATGGTGCGTCTTCCAATTTTGATGCTAATTCAAGTGTCCAATACATAGTCTTAAATATTATGTTTCAAATTTTCCGCAAAAGTAACGATTTTCTTTTTATCTGCAAGCAAATATGTTCTTTTTTTCACCACATGTCAAACATTGTAGTAATTTTTAAGATTTCCATACATTTTTAGCAAAAATCACTCACACCACACCACCCTGTGTGATAGGGAGCTTTCAGGCTGCAAAGTCAGAAGTTAACCTTATAGTGCTGCTTATATTTCGACAAGTCGAAAGTCACTATGCCACAATAGTATAGGTCGAAGGTGCGGCCAGTGCGCTTGTCTGCCACCACATTCCTCCACATTTTCCTTGCCTCACGGTTGCGGTGTATATCCTCAATGACGACTATGCTCTGTGCATCAACCTTATCTATCACGTTGGAGAATTGTGTGGGGAACCCATCAGTAATTCTCATGCGGACAATGCCTGCCGTCCCATTATCCGGCATGGCGTAGACAACCTCTGTCGAATGGCATCCTGCCTTAACATAGGCGCGCAGACAATCGTTACGGCCACAAAGGTCGACCATGACCGCAGCCTGCACATGGTTGGCTATGCGGAGATACAAGCGAAAGAGCTTGCGCTCACACCACCCTGTGGAGGGGAACTGTTCAGCAAGCTCCGAATAGGCATAATAGGGATAGTGCTCGTTTATGACATAGCGGATAAACGAGTAGGCCGTAGGCGACTGTACGCCAAAACCACGGCTGTGTCTGATGCGGCGCAACCACAACAGGGGATATATACCTTTCTTATTATATAGTGACATGTAACAGTGTTTGCACAGTTATTATCTTTGTCCGTCAGCATGGTCTCTGACAACACTGCCAACGGGCTAAACCTTCGGTGTCTGCCTATACATCTTTGGACTCATGCCCATGATGCTACTGAAGAGGCGGGAGAAATAGTAAGGGTCGTCAATGCCGAGCTTGTGGCATATCTGATTTACCTTCATCTGTGTGTTGTCGAGCATTGAACAGGCCTCCTTCATCTTGATGAGGTTGACATAGTTGACAGGGCTGTGTCCCGTGCGCTCCTTGAATATTACAGAGAAACGCGACTGCGAGTAGCCTGTATAGTCGGCAAGGTCCTTTAGCGTAAGATGTCTCTCTATGTTCTCCTTGATGTAATGTATTGCCGCACTTACTATGGCATCCTCATCGCTTGCGGTTCCTGCTTGCACATCCGTACCGCACTCCCTGTACTGCCGCAGATAGCGCAACGACCCGAGGTAGTGATGGAAGAGCGACATGGCATACCTGATGTTCTCAATGCCATAGCCGGAATTGAGGGCCTCGAAAAGTTCCTCGAACATGCTCGTGCGATAGCTAATACGCGACTTCATGCCAGGCCTTACTGATATCGGAGCCAAGGCATTCTGAGCATAGTGGCGTGCCAGGGTACCCTTGAAATGAATCCAATATATCGTCCATGGCTCCAAGGCGTCAGCACCATAGGCATGGGGGACTCCGGCTGGAAGTATGAAATACTGGTTCGGCTCCACATCGTATCTTTGACCATTGACGACATAGAAGCCCCGGCCTGCCACACAGTATATGAACACATACTGGTCGACAGGTTCCTCGCGCTCACGGAAATGCGCATCCGCATTGGGATAATAGCCTATATCGGTTATATAGAGCACAGAGGCTATAGCATCGGCAGACATCATACTTGTCACCATCTTGGGCAACACAAGGGAGCGTTCGCCGGAAAACCCGCTTTTAATTCGTATCATATAGGAATGTTAATAGGCTTCTTTGTGCAAATATAGCGAATAATAGCGAAATTATCCATCTTTCTGCCATTTTTTTCTCATCTCATCTGTCAATAACCAATATCTTTGCAAACGAACAAGAAGAACTAACAAGCTGCTCACTACGGCTGCCATCATCTTCATCATCTCCGCTTTCGCGACAGGGTATTTCAGCACCTTCGGCCTGTTCCTTGCCGCCGAGGCCGCATTGCTGCCAGAGGAAATCAAAACCATCGAACAGCTATTCCTCACCGGCCTGCATATTGACCAATACAGGCACGCCACAAACAATCCCCGAGACTACTACGAGGAGGCCTTTCACCGTCCAACCATGGATGTAAAATGCAAAAATGCTCTTGTACTGTGATACATATCCATAAAGGCATAGTATAATCACAATTAATTAAATGCGAGACATTGATTATACTATTTTCAGATGCAATAAAAAACGGGCTCCGAAGACATTCATCCTCGGAGCCCTGATAAAAGAAGGCGGCTACCTACTCTCCCGCATTGCATTGCA
>SAMEA3663023__coassemble_1029_pt1 | contig 21184 bp, 16 predicted proteins | sample SAMEA3663023__metabat2_low_PE_013 | metagenome-assembled genome bin SAMEA3663023 (sample SAMEA3663023) | pig gut metagenome | biome: pig gut; feature: pig-associated habitat; material: faeces | place: France | collected 2012
CGACTATCGAGTGAAATACAACGAATACGTTCAGTTGCGCAAGGAGAGGAGAGAGCAGCAGCTAAGGGCATACGAGAACCAGCAGAAGGAGATTGCAGACATGCGCGACTTTATAGAGCGGTTCCGGTACAAGCCCACTAAGGCTATACAGGTACAGAGCAAGATAAAGCAACTGGAAAAGATAGTGCCTATAGAGATTGACGAGGTGGACCGCTCGGCCATGAGACTGAAGTTCCCGCCATGTCTGAGAAGCGGCGACTATCCCGTGATATGCGACGGAGTAGGGAAGAGCTATGGCGACCATACGGTGTTCAGCGATGTGACCCTGACTATCAAGCGCGGTGAGAAGGTAGCCTTCGTGGGAAAGAATGGTGAGGGTAAGTCAACGCTCGTGAAATGCATCATGGGAGAGATACCCTTCACTGGCAACCTAAAGATTGGACACAACGTCCAGATAGGATATTTCGCACAGAACCAGGCACAGCTTCTGGAGGAGGAGATAACAATCTTCGACACCATAGACCAGGTGGCCAAGGGCGACATGCGACTGAGGGTGAACGACCTGCTCGGAGCATTCATGTTCGGAGGGGAGTTGTCGGAGAAGAAGGTAAAGGTGCTTAGTGGCGGCGAGCGTAGCCGACTGGCCATGATCAAGCTGCTGCTGGAGCCTGTAAACCTGCTCATTCTCGACGAGCCTACCAATCATCTGGACATGATGTCGAAGGATGTGCTGAAGGATGCCATCAAGGCTTTCGACGGCACGGCAATCATCGTGAGCCACGACCGTGAGTTCCTCGATGGCCTTGTTGATAAGGTCTATGAGTTTGCGGCTGGGCATGTCCGCGAGCACCTCGGCGGCATCTACGACTACCTGCGCGGTCACAACACCATCGACGACAAGTTGCAGGCCGTATATGCACAACAGCCAAAGGAGGCTGAGCAGCAGCCCGATAAGTCGACAGCACGGCAGGATTATGATGCACGCAAGGACGACCAGAAGAAACTGCGCAAGGCACGCAAGGCACTTGAGGATTGCGAGAAGCGAATAGCGAGCATGGAAGAGAGAATAGCGGAGCTTGACTCCCTGCTTATGCTTCCGGAGAACGCCTCCGACATGACTCTCGTTACGGAGTATACTTCAATAAAGAAGAAGCTCGACGAGGAGAATGAACGCTGGTTTGAGATGGCGGAAGGGATGGAGTAATAAAAGCCTCACCCCCCAACCCCTCTCCCAAAGAGAGGGGAGAAATTAGTTCTGAGGGAGAATGTAGTTAGGTTGGATTTGGATATATATATACATGAGTATACTAATATATATATAATGTATAGATTAACATAACATATTATAATAAATAATGACAATGAAGGAAATAATACCGGTGTTGCTGCTCATCGCAGCTCCGGAAGCAGGCATGGCACAGAACAAGGCCGGCATAAGGATGGAAAACTTAGACAAGACAGTAAGCCCGTCTGAGAACTTTTACAAGTTTGCATGTGGCGGATGGCAGAAGCTTAACCCGCTGCCTTCCGCATACTCGCGCTTCGGCAGCTTCGACCAGCTGCAGGAAGACAACAACCAGCGCATCAACGGCATCATAGCAAGCCTCACACAAAAGAAATTCGCTGAGGGCAGCGTGGAGAAGAAGCTCAGCGACTTCTACAAGCTCGCCATGGACTCCACACGACGCAACGCCGAGGGTGTGGCTCCCGTGAAGCCTGTAATGGACGAGATAGAGGCTGCCAAGGATATCGAGGCCCTGAGAAAGCTTCAGCTCAAATATGCCGTCATAGGCCTTGGTGTTCCCTACGGTTATTACTTCGGCTCTGACGAGAAAAATGCCACGATGAACATCCTGAACCTTATGCAGGGCGGACTGACATTGGGCGAGAAAGACTATTATCTTGACAACGACAAGGCTACGGCAGACATACGCCAGGCATACGCCAGACACATAGAGACAATGTTCGGTATCTATGGTTTCAGCGAGGAACAGGCAAAGGCCAGGAGCCGTGCCATAATGCGATTTGAGACTGCTCTCGCATTAATATCGAAGAACAGGACGGAGTTGCGCGACGTAGAGGCCAACTACAACAAGATGACCCTTGCTGAGTTCCAGTCCAGCTATCCCAATATCGCTCTGGCCGAGCTGCTTAGGGCAGAGGGAGTGAAGGACGACTGTATGCAGGAAATGGTGGTCGGCCAGCCACAGTTCTTTGCAGGTGCCGACAAGCTCATCGCCACACAGGATGTCGAAGAGCTAAGGGCAATCATGGAATGGAGCCTTATCGACATGTCGGCGGGCTATCTTAGCGATGAGGTACAGGCCGCCAGTTTCGACTTCTGGGGAAAGACCATGCGCGGACGTGCTGAGGACTACCCCCGCTGGAAGCGTGCCACCATGCAGACTGAGAGTCAGATGGGCGAGGTACTCGGCAAGATGTATTGTGACAAGTATTTCCCCGCCAAGTCGAAGGCACGCATGGAACAGCTCGTTGCAAACCTGCAGAAGAGTCTCGCTGAGCGCATCGTGGCGCAGGACTGGATGAGCGAGGCAACCAAGAAGGCCGCTCTTGAGAAGCTGTCTACTTTCTATGTGAAGATTGGTTATCCAAACAAGTGGAAGGACCTCTCCAACCTTACCATTGACCCGGCCAAGAGCTACTTTGACAATGTTCTTGCCTGCCGTAAGTTCTGGAACCAGTATGCCATCGACTCCAAGGCCGGCAAGCCTGTAGACCGCGATGAGTGGTTCATGTCTCCGCAGACCGTCAACGCATACTACAACCCTACAACCAACGAGATTTGTTTCCCGGCTGGCATTCTGCAATACCCGTTCTTCGATGCCAAGGCCGACGACGCGTTCAACTATGGTGCCATCGGTGTCGTTATCGGACATGAGATGACCCACGGCTTCGATGATCAGGGACGCCACTACGACAAGGACGGAAACATGACCGACTGGTGGACAGCAGAGGACGGCGAGAAGTTTACCGAGCGTGCCAAGAAGTGCGTGGACTACTTCTCTGCCATCAAAGTGCTCCCCGACCTGAACGCCAACGGTGAGCTCACCCTTGGTGAGAACCTTGCCGACCATGGCGGTCTGCAGGTGTCGTTCAACGCTTTTAGGAACGCCACCAAGAACAAGCCTCTTAAGAACATCAACGGCTACACACCAGAGCAGCGCTTCTTTATGGCATATGCCGGAGTATGGGCCAACAACATTACCGAGAAGGAAATACGCAACCGCACAAAGAGCGACCCACACTCACTTGGAGAATGGCGTGTGAATGGAGCCCTGCCACACATCGACGCATGGTATGATGCCTTCGGCATAACTGCCGACAGCCCAATGTACGTGCCTGCCGCCGAGAGAGTGAATTTGTGGTAAGATAGGGTACATAAACAATATTCAGAAATGCCATTAAGATTGCCAGACAAACTCCCTGCCATCGACCTTCTGAAGAAGGAGAACATCTTCGTTATGGACGAGAGCAGGGCACATAATCAGGAGATACGACCGCTAAAAATTGTCATCCTAAACCTGATGCCCTTGAAGATAACAACCGAGACCGACCTCATAAGGCTGTTGTCGAACACTCCTCTGCAGCTGGAGATAAATTTCATGAAGCTCAGGAGCCATACGCCGAAGAACACCCCCGTGGAACACATGATGATGTTCTACAAGGACTTCGACATTCTAAAGGAGCAGAAATGGGACGGCATGATAGTAACGGGCGCACCCGTAGAGACCATGCCCTTCGAGGATGTTGCCTACTGGGGCGAGATAAAGGCTATCTTCGACTGGGCGCGCACCCACGTCACGAGCACGCTCTACATATGCTGGGCTGCACAGGCAGGACTGTACCATTTCTACGACATTCCGAAATACCCTCTGCAGAAAAAGATGTTCGGCATCTTCCCGCAGCACACGCTGGTGGCTGCCCTGCCCATTTTCCGTGGCTTCGACGACGTGTTCGCCATGCCTCACAGCCGGCATACGGAGGTGAGGCGTGACGACATCGCCCGCGACAGCCGTCTGACCGTCATAGCCGAGTCGGAGGAAAGCGGAGTGAGTATCGTCATGGCACGTAACGGAAGGGAATTTTTCGTTACGGGACACATGGAGTATGCGCCAGACACCCTCGACAAGGAGTACAGGCGCGACATAGGCAAGCGTGACGATGTCGAGATGCCGAAGAACTACTATCAGAATGACAATCCCGACAATGGGCCAGTAGTGACGTGGAGGGCACATGCCAACCTGTTCTTCAGCAACTGGATAAACTATTACGTATATCAGGAGACTCCATACGATATCAGTAAGATAGAATAACCACAAACAGAGAATTATACATGCGAACACTCGAACTTCTGGCTCCGGCAAAGAACCTCGAATGCGGCATCGCTGCCATCGACCATGGTGCCGATGCCGTATATATTGGTGCTGACAGGTTTGGCGCAAGGGCTGCGGCAGGCAACTCTGTAGCTGATATTGCCCGTCTCTGTGAGTATGCCCATCGCTTTGGGGCAAAAGTTTATGTTACGCTCAATACCATAATCTACGACGACGAGTTTGAGGACATCATGTCTACGGCACGCCAGATTGCCGATGCCGGTGCTGACGCAATTCTCGTTCAGGACATGGGACTGGCTGAGGCTTGCCGGGGGCTGTTGCCACTCCACGCCTCTACACAATGCGACACACGCACGGCTGACAAGGCGGCATGGCTGCATCGTCAGGGCATGAGCAGGGTGGTGCTTGCAAGGGAACTGTCATTGGAGGAGATAGCACACATACACAGCGAGGTGCCAGACGTGGAGCTTGAGGCCTTCGTGCATGGTGCCCTGTGCGTGAGCTATTCGGGACTGTGCTACGCCTCGCAGTATTGCTTCAGCCGCAGCGCAAACCGTGGCGAGTGCGCACAGTTCTGCAGGATGAAGTTCGACCTCGTAGATGCTGATGGCAAGGAACTCGTACACCAGCGTCACCTGCTCTCGCTGAAGGATATGTGCCAGATAGACCATCTTGAACAACTCGCTGATGCGGGTGTGTGCTCGTTCAAGATAGAGGGAAGGCTCAAGGATGCCACATACGTTAAGAATGTCGTAGCGGCATACTCGCAACGCCTGGACACCATCATCCGCAAACGGAGCGGTGAGTACAGGCGAGCTGCCGAGGGCAGGGTGGAGCACAGGTTCCAGCCCGACTTGAGAAAGACCTTCAACCGTGGCTTCACCACCTATTTCCTCAACGGACGTCAGCGCGATATTGCCTCTTTTGATACCCCAAAGTCGTTAGGCGAATATGTAGGAAAGGTCAAGGAAGTGCGCACAGACAGCCTGACCGTTGCAGGAACGGCCGCATTTGCCAACGGCGACGGCCTGTGCTTCCTGAACAGAACGGGCGAGCTGGAGGGCTTTAGGGTGAACAGGGCTGTCGGCAACAGGTTGTTCCCCTTGCGTATGCCCAAGGAGTTGCGAGCAGGCATGGCCCTTTACCGCAATGCCGACATGGCTTTCGCAAAGCTGTTGTCGGGAGTCTCCGCGGTAAGGCAACTGCCCGTCACCATGGCGCTCGACCTGTCTGATGACGGCTTTGTCCTCTCAATCAATGGTACGGTCAAGGCAACATTGGAAACAGAGCATCAGAAGGCAGACAAGCCACAGGCCGACAACATACGCCGGCAGCTTACGAAGCTGGGTAATACGCCATTCGTGTGCGACGATGTGAGGCTTGGTCCTGGCGTTGCTGACTGTTTCATTCCGTCGAGTGCTCTGTCTGACCTCAGACGTAGGGCTGTAGACAAACTCATGCATACAGACGTACGATGCGACAAGGCTAATGACAAAGTGCCCGGTGTCTCCAAACCGTCTTCACAAACATACAAGGCGGAAGAGTGGCAGCCAGAATACGGACGGTTCCCCTATACCTATAATATATCTAACGGTCAGGCTACTGATTTCTACATTGCCCACGGAATCTCTAATCCCACTCCAGCCTTCGAGGTCGCACCCTCGCACTCTCCGCTCATCATGCAGTGCCGTCATTGTCTGCGCTATTCCCTTGGACATTGTGCAAAGCGGGGCGACGTAGTACCGCGATGGCACGAGCCTCTCTTCCTGCGTCTTGCTGATGGCCGCCGCTTCAGGTTGCAGTTCAAGTGCGACGAATGCCAGATGAATATCTTTGCAGAACCATAGTCAGCGCAGATAGCCCCAGTCATTCAACAGAAACACATATCCTCATGTCCATACATATCCGCCCACTCTTTACCCTTGCAGTCTTCGCTCTCTTGCTCGTCTCCTGTTACAACCGTGGCGAGAAAGTCCACGACGCAATGGTGCAGCTCAGCGAGCATCAGATAGACTCACTGTCATTCTTCTCAGAGCATCACTATACCAACAACTTCAACTTTGTGGTGAACTGTGACACCTTGACGCTCTTAAGGCAACAGCCCGAGGAGCTTCTTGCAGCCAACGTGCCGATAGACACTTTTGCTGCCGGGCGTCACTCCGTGCTCGTTGTGGCCGACATAAGGATAGTCCCAAGCGACAGCATCGACTCCGTATGGGTGCAGCTTGCGACGGAACAGTCAGAGTTTGGATGGACACGCGAGTCTGCGCTCATCCCAAACGTGGTGCCTGCTGACACCATATCGCAGTTTATCCTTTTCTTCTCCGACACACACCTCATAATATTCCTTGTCGTCATTGGCGTTATCACCGTCTCCTACTGGATAAGGCACCTTCTTGCATTGAAGGCTCCGATAGTCCACTTCCGCGACATAAACACCTTTTATCCCACGCTTCTCACCATCCTCGTGGCAGCGTCGGCAACCTATTACGCACATCTTCAGCTTTTCTATCCGGAGATGTGGCGGCACTTCTACTATCATCCCACCCTCAACCCCTTTGTCCTTCCATTCCAGCTTGGCCTTTTCCTTCTGATGGTATGGATGCTGCTCATAGTGGCTCTTGCAGCCGTTGATGACGTTCGTCATCAGTTGCCATTTGGCGATGCCGTGCTCTATCTCAGCGGCCTGATGGCCGTATGCGCTGCCAACTATATCATCTATAGCATTGCCACATTATATTATATTGGTTACTTACTGCTCGCAGCCTATGTCTATTTCGCCCTCTACCGTTTCTGGAAATTCAGCCGTATGCCATACAGATGCGGCAAATGTGGAGCGCAGATGCACGACAAGGGCAGATGCCCTATTTGTGGAGCGGAGAACTATTGATGCTCCCCCTTGCGTACTTTCTCGGCTTTAACCAAAAATTCAATAGCTGAAAAAAGGGTTTGACCTCACGACCCTTTTGGTTTATTGTCACGTGACCCCAACTAAAAAAACGCAAAGCATTGCATGTGCCAACGCAAAGCATTGCAGAGAGGCTACGCCTATTTTGACGTAGCCTGTCGTAAAAATAAACTATTTGTCCGTTATAGATTGAAATGCAGCATGATAGTTGCGATAAACATGAAGTATTTCCTTCCTGTCGTCATGCGGTAATTTCCATAGTGACTGCTTTCCTGACAGGTGGTCCGAAAGACGTTGCATCACCCTTGTTATTTTCCTGTTGTTTCTCCTTACATCGAGCATATCAGGCTCAGAGCAAACCTTGTTGTTGGCAGATCTCTCGGAGAGTCTTGACATGAAGCTTCCGAATTGATTGACGAGCAGGGCGAACAGCATATTAAGGTCTTCTCCTTTGGTTGGGATTTCGAATTCCTCACCAAAAGTCTTCGACTTCCACACCTTGAAGAGTTCCATGAATTTCGGATTAGAGGTATCTGCAAGACTACAGATTTCAGAATAGTCATAGTCGTCTTCCTCAAGCCAGAACCACTGGAATGCGAGGTCGGCCTGCAACTGCAAGAGATTCTGTTCCATGTTGTCCATACTGCCATCGGCCTGTGCCCTGAGGAATAGATGGAAAGCAAACCTTGAGAGCAACTTCGGATAGTCAGACATCTGTTCAAGTTCTGGGATAGAGTCAGCAGGCCATGAATGGGCGATTGCTGCATCATATCCAGCAATACACTCAGTCCAGGCGGCATTCATGAAGGGGCCTTCGGAAAGCATGTCATACATGTCCCTTGTTTTGGACTCAGTGATACAGAAAGCCTTGGGATAGACTATTCCGCTGTGGCTGCAGAAGATGAGCACCTTTTGCCAACTGCCTGTTTCCATAGGCAAGGTGTAGATGCCGTCATCACTACGCTGCATGGTAACAGTCTGCGTATTGGTCCATCCTGCCTCAAGCCTCATAGCCTTCAGCTCTAAATCCTCTACTATGACGGTCTTTAGGGCTTTAGATGTAATCTGCCATGATCCACCATTCTCTATCAGGCGGTAGGGGTGGTTAGCGAGATGTATTCTCCATCTCTCATCCTTATGTTTCAGTATGATGTTAGTCCTTGTCTTATTCCAGTTGCCGGCCGTAGGCTCCAGTATTGTACGAATGTTCTCAGCACCCAGGAGCAAGTCGGCAAAGGTACCGCTTGTTGGTATCTCGCCAAGCTTCAGGCTCATATCAGCCATATCCCTTACGGCCAGAGTGTTTCTTTCTGTCAGTTGGTATAGCAATGAGCGGGCAGGCTGCTCGAAGGTTATGGCAAGCCGCTCGTCACTATTCGTCGATGGCAACTGATAAGTATATTGTTCGATCATAGATACGGGAATGGTAAACTGTCCCTGCCCAATTTCCTCACCATTATGGCATACTGCAAAGCTCTGGAATGGCAGTTCAATCCTTACGGCAAAACTCTTCCTTCCAACCTTCGATGTGAATATGCAGTTTACCGAGCGGTCTGAACTCAAGCGTGCCTTCTCGGCCACATATCCTTCCTCTGTTTCCCTACAGCCTTGCACGTCAACCGTTCCGAGGGGCCAGGAGATGCGGAACACCACCTTCTTGTCGTTGGAGTCAACGATGTCGATAAGCTTTGCCGGAGACACGCCAAGATTAAGCATACGGACCGGCTTTACAAAGTCGTCGTCCATAGTCAGGGCTCGTGCATAGATATATCCCAGCGGTGCATCGTCAAGCCACTTGTCTGACTCGGCACGCCTGAACATTATCATCGACATCCTCACTGGCTTATCTTCCTCGCCATCTTGATGCTTGACAAAACTGACATTACCATCGAGATAGAGTGGAGTCTTTATAAACGGACAGACAAGTTGTGGAGAAGGAATGGCAACGGTGGATGACTGATGGCAGCCTGGGAAGAAATCAATATACTCGTCATCCTCATTATTAAGTCGATAAGGGCCTACGTCAGTCCTCGAAAGACGAATAAGCTTTGCTGTATGTTTGTCGCTGGTCGGTACGTCAACAATATCAGTATTGCTGTTTGCCTCCAATATCCATCCCTCGGGTATGTATATCCATCCCTCAGTATTACCCATGGCGTTGCCCTCGGCAATGGTTCCATCTGGAGTCAGATGGAAGATGTGGGGCATGGCAGATTCCAATATGGAGTCTGTAAGAATGTTATCCTTTATAGAGTTGTTCATGTTTGTTGAAATTGTGTTAGATAGAAGCGCTACCACCCCCCGTCGCAATGGCAGGTTGGCGCAAAACGGACGCAAAGTTACAAAAAAGAAGGCAAATAAAAGAATACAAAACCTTGTTTCTTTACCCACGAAAGACAAATCTTTAGCTTCTTTAACTCGCAATAATTCGAACAGATGAAAAAAATGACGTAACTTTGCATTTCATTATGTACAATACTATATGTGTAGCTCGCTACTTAGACCATAACAGGTACACATTATTAATAACTAATAGATGATTGACAGTTCTGTTTTTCAAGGCAAAAAAGCCGTTTATCATACCCTGGGATGCAAATTGAATTTCTCGGAGACATCTACCTTTGCCAAATCTTTGGAAGAGATGGGGGTGGTAGAAGCCGGCAAAGATGAGCCTGCTGATATATGTCTTATTAATACATGCTCGGTTACTGAGGTTGCCGACCATAAATGCAGACAAGCCATACATAAGCTTGTACGCCAGAACCCTAACGCCTTTGTTGTCGTTACAGGATGTTACGCACAGCTTGAGACAGAGAAGGTAAGCAACATCGAAGGTGTAAACCTCGTGCTCGGTGCCAATGAGAAGGCCAACCTCATACAGTTTCTGTCTGACGCTTGGGGAAAGGAACATCAATACCATTCCGTAAGAACGAAGGACATAAAGACATTCCAGCCAAGCTGCTCACGCGGCAACCGTACACGCTACTTCCTGAAGGTGCAGGACGGATGCAATTATTTCTGTACCTATTGCACCATACCATATGCACGTGGTTTCTCACGCAATCCATCCATCTCGTCACTTGTAGAGCAGGCCACCAAGGCTGCCGGCGAGGGAGGAAAGGAGATTGTGCTGACTGGAGTAAACATTGGGGAGTTTGGCGAAAACTCAGACGAGTCTTTCCTCGACCTCGTAAAGGCTCTTGATAACGTGCGGGGCATAGAACGTTTCCGGATAAGCAGCCTCGAACCTGACCTCATGGGTGATGACCTTATAGAATATTGTGCTGGCTCAAGAGCTTTCATGCCACATTTTCACATACCTCTGCAGAGTGGTAGTGACAAAGTACTTAAGCTCATGCACCGCAGGTACGACAAAGACTTGTTCCGCAGAAAGGTGGAACTAATCAAGAAGCTAATGCCTGATGCCTTCATAGGCGTGGATGTGATGGTAGGGTGCCGTGGTGAGGAGCCAGAACTGTTCGACGAGTGCTACGATTTCCTAAAGTCGCTTGACGTAACACAGTTGCACGTATTCCCATATAGCGAGCGTCCGGGAACACTTGCCCTGAAGATACCATATATCGTCAGCGACACGGAGAAAAAGCGAAGGTCGAAATTGCTTCTCGATCTCTCTGAGGAGAAGCGGCTTGCTTTCTATGAGTCGCATATCGGCACTCTGGCTGATGTGCTCTTTGAAAAGTCAAACAGAGGACGGGCTATGCATGGCTTCACACGCAACTATATCCGAGTGGAGCTGCCGGCATCAATAGCCAGGGAATCCTACGACAATCAGATTATAAAGGTCAGGCTCAAAGGCTTCAATCATGACAAGTCTGCCCTGAAGGCCGAGATACAGGAAACGCCATAACACACAGAAGACTATCCATGAAAAATAAGCCACATTTTGGAAACATACATCAATTAAATCAAGAACGCCATGTCTAAAAAAGTCGCAATAGTTATTCTCAACTGGAATGGGTTAAAGATGCTACAGACCTATCTGTCAAACGTCGTTGCCATGTCAGCAGATAGTGCGGACATATGGGTGGCGGACAATTTCTCGACAGACGGCTCTATGGAGTGGGTTGGCAATAACCATCCTGAGGTGAGAACCATACAGCTTGACAAGAACTATGGCTTTGCAGAGGGATACAACAGGGCTTTAAGGGATATTGACACGCAATACATGGTGTTGCTAAACTCTGACGTGGAGGTTACGGAGGGATGGCTTACACCCTTGGTGAGACTCATGGATGAGAATAAGGACGTAGCGGCATGTCAGCCAAAGCTTTTGGCCATGCACGACACGAACTCTTTTGAGTATGCAGGAGCATCAGGTGGCTTTATTGACAGATATGGCTATCCCTTCTGCCGGGGAAGGCTGATGGAAACAATAGAGAAGGACCATGGGCAATACGAAGATGCCACGGAAGTGCATTGGGCTACCGGTGCATGCCTGATGGTAAGGAAAGACGTATACTGGAAAGCTGGAGGCTTGGATGGAAGGTTCTTTGCCCACAACGAGGAGATAGACCTATGCTGGCGAATGAGGCTTCTGGGGTATAGGATTATGGTTGAGCCGTCGAGCAAGGTATACCATGTTGGCGGAGGAACATTGCCAAAGGGAAATCCTATGAAGACTTACCTGAACTTCAGGAACAACCTTACCATGCTGTATAAGAATCTGCCTGAGAAGGAACTTGGAAGGGTGATGAGAGTCAGATGGTGGCTCGACTATATTGCCGCCACAAAAATGCTTCTCATTGAGCATAATGCCGGAGACTTCAAGGCTGTTTTTAGGGCACGTCGTGATTTCAACAATTGGAAACACGACTTCGATTCAGACAGGTTGCAGAATATCGGGGACAAGAAGGATGCCGCATTACTGAAACCTTATTCCCTCTTGTGGCAATATTATGCCAAGGGCATAAGGCGCTATTCAGACTTACCCTGAAGAAGCTTGTCGTAGATGGCATCGAAGCGTTGCCTGAGTAGGGACTTGTTTGCGATTACCTCTCGCAGGCTTTTCAGCTTATTCTCGTTGGGTGAATGTGGAATCCAAAGCTTTATGTACCCGTTGATGGAATATTTCTCCTCCATGTGTGTGACGAAGCGTTTCCATTGCCATTCCTTGTCCTTGTCGGGACTTTTCTCCATTCCATACTCTATGGCACGCGTAAAGACTATTTCCTCGTCGATGTCGCGGTCGGCTTCTGCAACAATCTTTCCATAGATATTGCGTGGCGTGTGTGATGCAGAGGCACGATGGTCCTCTACAGCCTCACGCATAATCTTTATCTGTTCTGGAGAGAACCATCTCTTGAGCCTGGCATCCATAGCCAATATCCTTCCACCTGTAATGTGATGTATGGCTCTTGGCCCATCCATACCCAGGTCATGGTATGCCGCTATTGTATACGCCATGTTGATATCGACACCAAGCTGCCGTGCCAGAACGATGCTGTTCTTGATGACGCGGGTGACATGGAAAAGGCCATGGCTCTTTCCGAAACTGGCATATCGGGGCAGAATCTGCTGGTCGATAAACTCCATAAGCGACAGGTCTATTTGCTGAATCATGACTCTGTATATGTTGGGTTTGTTCTTTAATTATTATTGTACATAGACGAGATACAGGTAGTACCTGAATCTAAAGGAATGCCGTGAAGACATAGGCCAAGGCCGTAATCAGTCCAAACAGGAATATGTTGCGTGCGGTCTCTCCAAGCAGCTTGTTAAGCTCACGTTTATCCTTGTTCTCACGCATGGCTCTTGAAGTCAGTCCATGAAGTCTTCCGTAGATGCCAACAAGAGCGACTACACTTAGCAGCAGCAAATACCTGCTTTCGCATACAGCATCATATAGCCAGCAGGCAGAGACAAGAAAAACACTAAGATACCCTATCAAAAGGTACAACCTAAGTGAGAGTGGCTCGCCAAGCCTCACGACAAGTGTTATCTTGCCGGCCTTCCTGTCGTTATCTATGTCACGGTAGTTGTTTACTATGAGCAGGGTGTCTATGACTAGACCACAGGCTATGGATACTGTCAGGCTCTCGCACGTCACTAGTTGTCCTGCGCCACACAGACAAAGATAACGGGTGACACAAACGGGAACTAATCCAAAGAATACCAGTACCAGCAGGTCGCCCATACCAAGGTATGAGAGTTTAGTGGTATAAAGGAAAGCAAAGACTACACACAGCAAACCGACAACAATCATGGAAATACCGCCATAAAATATTAATGGCAGACCAGTCAGACAAGCCAAAAGGGTAGTAATGGCTATTCCCATTCTCATAGCTCCAAGACTTATCCATCCTTCGGCACAGGCTCTTTTCGGTCCGAGACGTGTCTCATCGTCGTTTCCACGCACACAGTCAAAGTAGTCGTTAATGAAGTTGGCATCTATCTGCATAAGGAAAGCAAACAAGACACATAGCAAGGCAGGCACGGGCATGAACCCCGCCATCTGTGTATCGTTGACAGCAAGAGATATGCCAAGCATCACGGGGACTGCCGCACCAGACAAGGTCTTTGGACGTGCTGCCAATAGCCATGCCTGCATGGAATTGCGTCTAACCTCTATGTTATCGTCGTTGATACGCATAGTCATAAAAAGTATAGTATCAGTTAAAGAAGTTCCAGCTTACTCCAAACCTGAATATCCTCTCGTTGAGCGGATAGTGTGGTGTGAAGAAATAGTCGGCCTTTCCGTTGCCGGCATTGATGTGGCTCATCATCACGAAGAAACGGGTGTGCTTAAGATGGAAGTTCACGTAGGCGTTGACTACAGGGTAGTTGCCAACCTCAGTACGCTGCTCTCCCGTCTGTACGGCATATTGTCCCATCAGTGGACTGTAGTCAGGAGCGTAGTATTTCGTGAAGAACCTCATGTCGGCACCCAGGTCACACTTAAGCACCTTGGCTATCTTGAAGCGGAGATACAGATTGGTATATATGTTCAGAGTTGGTACAGGCAAAACACTCTCCTTAGTAGACTTCTGCCATGTGATGACATTCTCCCAGTTGAGCGGACCAAGTGTGAGGTCCTGGCATAGTGACGCCGTGACAAGAGTTACTGCATCGCTCTCTTGGTTAACAGATACATATGTGCCTGTTCTGCTGAAATCATCATGTATGGTATAGCCCTGTCCGAAATAAGTCAGGTTCTTGATTTCGTCAACAGCCACCCTAAGGGTTGTCCTTGTCTTCTTGTAGCCGAACAGTCCCTGTATTCTTGTGTGTACGATGGCATCAAGGTCATCATAGTCCCACCAGAGATGTTTCGAGTGGTAATGTCGGAAATAGAACGTAGGATTGGTGCGATGGAAAAATCCGCTTGCTGCGAGCGTTACCGTATCGCCGAACAATGGGAAGTTGAGGTCGGCGGTAGCATCAATCTTTACGTTGCCTGCGTCCTCGCCGGCAAGCACAATCTCGCCAAGGGCATTGTAGTGGAGGGTCTTGCCTTGGGTCTTGATAAGCTGGCCTCCCACACTTATGTTATTCTCGTTGTACTTGGCAGTACCAGCGACATCGGGAAGGGTGAAATGTCTCAGCTCATGGGCTGCAAACACCTTCAGGCCTGCCTTGGCCCATTTGTTGAAACCTTCAAGAAGCGATATAGCGAATGTGTTTCTGAGGCTTAGCAGGTTTGTCTTGTCGTAAATAGAGTCACCAGAAAACTTCTCATCCACGTCGTATGTGTTTGCATAAAAATCATCTGGAGTCTCATAAGCCTGATAGATACGCTTGTAGTTGTTCAGCTCTGCCGTATGTATGAAACTTGTTACTGGCACATACTCGTCCTTGAGCCATGACGTATCCTCCTTGGCTGCTGACGAGGCAGCAAGGATGGAGTCTGCGGCAGCTTTTCCGTTAACGGCTATGCGGTCTAACTCGCCAGTCGGTTGTCCGGCAGCCAGTAGGGTAGAGTCTGCTGTCAAAAGGCTGTCGGCTGGTTGGACGGCCTTAACAACCTTTGCATTATCTGGTCTGCCAGCAAAGTTGTCCTGAACAGCCGGTTCGTCATCATCAGTGTCCTCGTCTCCGTTCTTTTTCTCACGTGCCTTTTGCTGGGCTTTTCGTTCCTCGGCCTCTTTCTGTGAGGAGATGGCAAACTTGCGTGCCTCAATTTCTTCCTTCGTCATAGGTACCTTACGCGTGAACCCCACGCTGTATCTATGGGTGAAGAACAGATGCTGATTGTCGTTTCTGTTCCAGTTGCGGTCAAGGTTGACGGGTATTTCTGAGGTAGAGAAGTTCTCATTAAACAATTCAGGATGCTTTACGTAGTCATCGTTGGTGATACCGCCATTCTCTGTAACTTTCTGATGAAGAGTAGAGAACAGTACATGTGCCTGGTATCTGTCTCCAAGGTAAGACGCATGCATGGAGTAGTTGAAGTGAGAAGTGCTCTGGTTCTGATAATATCCACGCCCATAGATATAGTCAAACTTGAAGCCTGCACCAAGCTTCTTCCCTGCGTTAACGGCATACTTGGCCGTGAAATGGTCCTCACCATTTGTCCTGTTGCCGGCCGTGTTGTAGCTAAGGTTTGTGAAAGGTGAAAGAGTATTGGTGAAATGGTATTTCTCTACAGGGGTAAGAACGAAGTCATATGGCTGGGTGAAGATAAACTGGTCAGCCTCCTGGCGGTCGATAAATATTCGTGCTATGCGCGGAGCTCCAAGGTTGCCAGTGGTGTTATACTCCCCGCGCAGTCCTGTAGTGAAGATGCTGTTCATATACATGTGCGAGACAGTATCAGGCTCTGCACGCCTGATGTCTCCAAACATCTTGTCTACCGTCCACACATACATGCCCTTGGGGATTTTCTTGTCAGAGCCAAGAGAGTCCTTCGGGTTTCTTGCTCCTCCGCCCCTTGAGGTAATGTTTCCGCTCTCGTCCATCTGACTGAAAGTACGGTCCTGAGCCTGTACTGCGACACATGCCGAAAGCAGCAACAACATTGAGAGTGCTTTTTTCATCAACGGAGAAATCGTAATATACATTCTACAAACTTGAATACCATTCCCACTATAATGACAATGGTGCCAACCGTATGGTTGGAGAAATAATATACGGCCATGCCCGCAACGGCAAATATAATGAAAATTACGTTCAGCCAATTGCGAGCTTTCAAGAACCTGTCGTTGCTGCGGTCTAAGTTATTATCTAAGAGCATTTGTTATGGTTTCAAAAATGTTGTCCTTGCGATCAATGGTTTTCTTGCGGAACTTGCCGGAATACTTTGCCAGCTTGTCCTTCTTCTTGTTCAATCCCTGTTCGTCGGTAATCCATTCTTCTGCAACAACCTCTATACCGTCGTTGATGCCGCGCTCAAGCTCATACTGATAGCTTATTCTAAAGAGCTTTACGTTTACATGTCCGTCTGTGGCCTGGGCTATAATGGTGTAGTTGAATACCGTACGGTCAAGAGATAGAGCCGAATTGCGGAATACGAGCCATTCCTTGTAGCGTGCGGCTATAGTGTGCTCGCCCTTGTTGACAATGGCAATCTTGCTCTCCTTGAACTGGTTCTCCTCCTTTGTCATATTATCAAGAACGCCATAAAGGATATCATAAATCTCCTGGGCCGTTTTCCCTTTTACATCCATGTCGAGGGTAAACGTCACCTTACCGTCAACAACAGGAACGGCACCAGACAGATACTTGGGGTCCTCGACTTTCTTCTTGGTCTCAAAGAGAGCCTTGCGCTTGGTGGTGTCTCTTACCTCTGTTTTCTGTGTTGGAACCTCCCAGGTATTCTGTGCAAAAGACAGAGTCGGGCATAGGAGCATTATTGCAATAATAGTTTTTTTCATCTTAAATAACTGATTTAGATATTAATTTCATGCAAAAGTAATAAATTATGTGTTATTACATACTGATTAAGCAATTTTTAACCAAACAAATTGCAGTTATTCTTTCTCGTCGAGCAGTTTCTGCAATCGTAGCATCTCATCACGGTACTGGGCAGCCTGCATGAAGTCGAGTTGTTTGGCAGCTTCCTTCATTAGGGCAGCTGTGTTCTCTATGCTCTTTCTAAGTTCTGCAGCCGACATCTTTCTAATAATCGGGTCGGCAGCAAAGGCACCGTCACCAGGTCCCTGATATGCTGTCGTAGAGTAGGGGGACGATTGTTTTTGTTGCGTAGATTTCGCGGCACCTGCCAGTCCACCCTTTATGGATTTCTCTATCTGCTGTGGTGTGATGTTATGTTCCTCGTTGTATTTCAGCTGAATGGTACGCCGTCTGAGTGTCTCGTCGATGGTCTTGCGCATGCTCTCTGTAATGGTGTCGGCATACATAATTACCTTACCATTTACATTTCGAGCAGCACGGCCAGCGGTCTGCGTAAGGCTGCGGTGACTCCTTAGGAAACCTTCCTTGTCGGCATCCAGTATGGCCACAAGAGATACTTCGGGCAAGTCGAGACCTTCACGCAGAAGATTGACTCCTACGAGCACATCGAAGACTCCAGATCTCAGGTCGTTCATTATCTTAACCCTGTCAAGCGTAGCCACGTCACTATGTATATAGTTCGCCTTCACGTCGTGGTTTAGCAGATATTCCGTAAGTTCCTCAGCCATACGCTTGGTAAGAGTGGTAACAAGAGTGCGCTCATTCCTGTGTGTACGCGTGAGAATCTCGTCCATAAGGTCATCAATCTGGTTGGCAGACGGACGTACCACTATCTCTGGGTCAAGTAGTCCGGTGGGTCGTATCAGTTGCTCTACAATTACCCCCTCGGCCTCCTGAAGCTCATAGTCGGCCGGTGTAGCGGAAACATAGATTATCTGATTTATCATCTCATGGAACTCCTCAAATCTCAATGGTCTGTTGTCGAAGGCTGCGGGCAAACGGAAGCCATATTCAACAAGATTCTGCTTACGTGCCCTGTCGCCTCCATACATGGCGTTAATCTGAGGAACGCTCACGTGACTCTCATCTACTACAAGCAGATAGTCGGAAGGGAAGAAATCAAGAAGACAATAAGGTCTCTGGCCAGGCTCACGCCCGTCAAAATACCTGGAATAATTCTCTATTCCCGAACAATGACCCAGTTCCTTTATCATCTCCATGTCGTATTCCACGCGTTCCTTTATCCTCTGCGCCTTGATATTGTCACCAAGTTCCGTGAAGAAGTCTATCTGCTTGACGAGGTCGTCCTGTATCATTCTTATGCCACGCTCGGTCTGTTCCTTTGTTGTTACGAAGAGGTTTGCCGGGTAAATCTGATAACTCTCAAACTTGGCTATTCGTTTCATGGTCACTGCATCCACCTCTTCTATTGAGTCAATCTCGTCATCCCACCAGCATACTTTCAGAACGTTGTCGCTATAGGCCATGGCTATGTTTACGGTATCTCCCTTAACGGAGAAGTTCCCGCGTTCCAGGGCTACATCGTTTCTTATGTAGAGAGCAGACACCAGCATGCGCAAAAAATCATTACGGTTAAGCTTCTGTCCGCATTTAATCCGAATGATGCTCTCGTTCATTGCAGTAGGCCCTCCCATACCGTAAATGCACGAAACAGAAGATACAACTATTACATCTTTACGTCCTGACAGTAAAGCACTTACTGCACCCAAACGGAGTTTGTCTATTTCCTCGTTTATAGCCAAATCTTTTTCTATATATATATCCCTTGACGGAATATATGCTTCTGGCTGATAATAGTCATAATATGATACATAATATTCGACAGCATTTTCGGGGAAAAAGTCTCTCATCTCTTCATACAACTGTGCAGCCAACGTTTTGTTGTGGCTGAGTATCAGAGTAGGCTTGCCAACATTCGCTATGACATTGGCTATGGTAAAGGTCTTGCCTGAGCCAGTAACGCCAAGCAGCACCTGCGCTGGAACACCTTCCCGCACACCATCGGTAAGTTGCTGGATAGCTTGCGGCTGATCACCAGTTGGCTTATATTTAGATGTTAGTTTGAAATCCATAACGCAAAATTACTAATTTTCCATTATTTATAGTCATTTTTTGCTAAAAAACATGTAACAAGCTTTGATAATAAAGGAAATATGTGTAATTTTGCATGTCAATTTAAAAATATATGAGGAAAACCATCATTTACGCGTTCTCATCCTTGCTGTTGTTCAGCAGTTGTGCACACGAGTTCAATCAGGTGTACAAGTGCGATAACTTCCATTATAAGTATGAATTTGCCAAGGAGTGCTTCGCCAAAGGTCAATATACAAGAGCTGTAACCCTGCTTCAGGAGCTTATCACTCTGGAAAAAGGAACAGAGAATGCAGAGGAAAGCCTGTACATGCTTGCCATGGCCGAGTACTGCAACAAGGACTATGAGACTGCAGCAGAGTATTTCAAGAAATATTATTCAAGCTATCCTCGCGGACAATATGCCGAAATGGCGAAGTTCCATGTAGGCCAGAGTCTATACATGAGCACGCCAGAGCCAAGGCTTGACCAGTCTATGACTGTATCGGCCATAAATTCGTTTCAGGAGTTTCTCGACCTTTTCCCAGATTCCAAACTCAAACCAAAAGCACAGCAAAGGCTCTTTGATCTTCAGGACAAGCTCGTACTGAAGGAACTGTATTCTGCACAGCTGTACTTTGATCTTGGCCCGTACTTCGGCAACTGCAATGGCGGAGGCGACAACAACTATGAGGCTTGCATAATTACAGCACAGAACGCACTAAAGGACTACCCTTATACTAATATGCGTGAGGAGTTTGCCGTTCTTATCATGAAGAGCAAGTTTGAACTGGCTCAACAGAGCGTGGAGGAAAAGAAATTGGAGAGGTTTCAGGATGCAGAAGACGAGTGCTACGGCTTCATCAATGAATACCCAGACTCCAAGGAGAGAGCTACAGCAGAGAAATACATAAAGAAATGTAAACAAGTAACTAAGGATTAATTTAATATTGAACATAAATGGATTACAAAAAATCTAAGGCACCGACAAACACCGTTACGCGCAACATTCTTGACTTGTGCGAGGAAACAGGCAACATCTACGAGAGCGTTGCCATTATCTCCAAGAGGGCTAACCAGATTTCAACAGAAATCAAGCAGGACTTGAACAAAAAGCTTGCAGAGTTTGCATCATACAACGACTCGCTGGAGGAAGTGTTCGAGAACCGTGAGCAGATAGAAATCTCCAGATATTACGAGAAATTGCCAAAGCCATCACTTCTTGCTACAGAGGAATTCATAGAGGGTAACGTTTACTGGCGTGACCCATCAAAAGAAACCCAAGAGGAGTATTAAGGATGTTGCAACGTAAACAGACCTTGTTCCTGCTATGCGTGATGATACTCTCGTTTGTGGGAGTGCTCATGCCATTGGGAACAATAGAACCCGAAGGAATGGGTGTTGGCGATATGGTCTACAACATTTGTATCAGAAAAGGTGATGGTGGCATGTCATTATCAGTATTGCCATTATTTATCCTTGATGTACTTGTATTCGTCATCTCGCTTCTCACCATATTTCTCTACAAGAACAGATTGTTACAAGCAAAATTGTGCATCAGTTGCATCTTGCTCCTTATAGTATGGTATGCATACCTGATATATTGCTGGACAAGCATATTCTCTGTATCAGGTACTTTCCATGTAGGCTTCTCCTCTTTGCTGCCACTCATCAACATTATCTTGTGTTGGATGGCAAGACATGGGATAATGAGTGATGAGAAACTTGTAAGAAGCATGGACCGTATAAGATAAGCTATTCATACACATATTATATATATGTAGTCAATCAAAAATTGGTGCCGGACAGATATAGAAATCTGCTCCGGCACTTATAATTTCATAACAAAACTACCCACATTAAGCGTTAAACTTTAAACATCAAACTTTCTTCTTTCACCAAATCTCGGCTCAGTAGCTATTTAGTGTGGGTAGGCGTAAAGTTTAGCAATGCGAAAGAG
>SAMEA3663023__coassemble_1068_pt1 | contig 19892 bp, 7 predicted proteins | sample SAMEA3663023__metabat2_low_PE_013 | metagenome-assembled genome bin SAMEA3663023 (sample SAMEA3663023) | pig gut metagenome | biome: pig gut; feature: pig-associated habitat; material: faeces | place: France | collected 2012
TACGCTCTACCCTGGGCTATGTGCTTCTGCGCTTACAGCGCGTGCTGGTCAATGTTTTTCTGCGAGCAAGTAAGAGTAAATCAGGAACAGTTCCATTTTGGGTACAACAAACTTGACAGCCTAATAAATACTCTTTATCTCTTAAACTCTGTGGTTTAAAATAACTTCCGAAAGTTGAGCATGTATTGTTATTTTGTTTTGCTCAGGGAAAGGCCCCAGTGGTGAACTGAATAGTTTCAAATGATACCATGTTACCATTCTTTGATACAAAAGAACAGTGTCCAAATAGAAGAAATACCTTAATTTTGCAACCAGAACGAACTAAAGGTGGGTTCTATAAATTCCCACCGTCAAAAGTATTAATGATTTATGGGTTGACGTTTTGTCATCTTTTGGATTCTTTTCGGTTCAAATTATAAGTTGACTCGGTCACGTAGCACGCTACGCTCCCTCTTCAACTTGCAATTTGTCCTCGAAAATAATTCCAAAATCTAACAAAGCGAATTTATAGAACCCACCTTAAACAGATATTAACATGAAAACAGGAAAAGGACTATTACGCTTGGCCTTGTGGCTGACAGCAGCCATTGGCTGCCAAAACAGTTGGGCCGACACCGATGTTACAGAACTCTTTCTCGAGAACTGGGGCTTCGACACAGAACTTAACTACGGTGCGGAGGCTACGGGCAACGTGGTTAAGGAAATCAAACAAGTGCCTGGCTGGACACAGGACCACGACGTGGACTACACCATCGTGGGTACGTATGCGTTTGGCACGAAGAAAACGTTCAACGGCAGCGGACGTATACCCGCCACGGGCTACGACGGGTCAGCGGGCTGTCTGGCACTGAGTACGGGGTGGGGCGTGTCGCTCCTCTACAGTCAGGAGGTGACGTTACCCAATGGCAGTTACTACCTCAGTGCGGCTTGGTACAATGGCAGCGACAAGACTGCTGGCAAGAGCCAACTGGCATGGATACCGGCATCGGGCACTGGAGCTACGTCGAAAGTCTCCAGTTTCCCCCTTAATAAGTGGACTACTGAGAAGGTAGCCTTCACGCTGACGTCTCAGACGAGCGGCAAGGTGCAGCTGGGCCTGCAGGCTGTGGATGGCGGTAGTGCCAACACGGCCAAGGTTGTGTTGGACTATGTAAAGATATTCATGACGGACGACGCTCAGGCACTGACCCTCGTACACAACTACCTGGGCAAGGCTCTAACCGAGGCCAACAAGGTAGCTGGCACGGGTGCGGGTGTCGGTCTTGACGCTCTGCAAGGGCTGATAGCCGAGGCACAAGCCGTATATGATGGCGGCACTGCCTCCTTCACTGAACAATTGGCAATGCGCAACAGGCTGTTGGCTGCTACGGAGCAGTACCAGTGGGCAAACGCTTCTTCCACGAATCCACTGAATATAACAGACCGCTACATAGTGAATCCCAGCTTTGAGGACGGTACGAAGGGATGGGTGACGGGCGGCATGTCACGACAATCGAATAGCAATTTCACCAAGAAACAGGGTACATATTATATGGAGAAGTGGACGGGTATTGGCAGTCGCATCTCGGATGTAGACCTGAACCAGAAGCTAAGCGGAATGCCCACAGGAAAGTATCGTCTCACGGCCAACGCCCTGCATATACAGCAGAGCGGAAGCGGGAGCGTGCAGAACACAGGAAGTGCACAGACGGGCGGTTGGCTTTATGCTGGCAACTACAAGACGGCTATCACGCGCATGGACAGTTACTCGCTTGACTTCACGGTAGGTCAGGAAGATGGTGAAGTGGCTGTGGGTGTACGTAGCGAAGGTGCTACGGGCAACTGGCTGACGTGTGACAACTTCACATTGTATTATTTAGGCAGTGTTGATGCCAATGCCCTGCGCGGTTACTTAGAGGCAGAATGCAATGTGGCTGACGAGCTGCTGATGGGCAGAATGCAAAGTTCGGTGCGCTCTCAGCTCACGAGTGTACTGGCCGAGGCCAAGAATGTGCTGGCCGACAAAGAAGCATCCGACGAGGCCATACAGCAGGCTACAAAAGCCCTAAAGGAGACAAACGCCCTGGCTACGGCATCGGCGGCCCGCTATGAGGCACTTGACAAGCAATTGACTTACGCCAAAAAGGTGCTTGGCTGGTGGAAGGGTGTGGTCTACCGACAGACCAACTGGGACAAGTTGCAGACTGCCATCACAACGGCCGACTCGCAAGTGAACGACGAGGCATTGAGCGACGAGGCACTGGCCTCTGCCCTTAGCGCACTCACCACGGCCACGAAGGCTGTTGACAAAGGTGTGTACGAAAGCGGCAGTGCCGTGGGTAAGGGAGATGCGTTGAACAATCCGGACAACACGTGGTGCAACGAGCGCAGCATGCAGTCGAAGCATTGGATTGTGTACTGGGAGAAAGGCTATGGCAGCAGCGTACCTTCAAACGTAGAAGAAGTGCTTGCAAACTGCGACAAGTATTTCGAACTGTATGCCGACAAGCTGGGTTTCATCAAAGTGAACGAGGGCAAGTCGAAGACAGACAAGTACAAGATGATTATCAGGTTGAAATACAAGGACGAATGGGAGGCCAATGGCAGTGGCATCGACAACCAGATTGGCATGCTGACGCTCTCGCGCTGGGCTTTCGGCTCTCGTGGCGGACAAACGGCTGCTCACGAGGTGGGGCACTGCTTCCAGTATCAGGTACACTGCGACAAGGGAGACTGGAACGGATGGATGTACAACTGGACAAACAGTCCTGGCGGCAACTGCTTCTGGGAGATGTGTGCACAGTGGATGGCTTACCAATACTATACTGGGCAGAAATTCAGCAACGAGTGGCTCCACAATTCACTCAACAACATGCACAAGCATGTGCTGGACGTTGGCATGCGCTATGAGAACTACTTCATGCAGGACTATCTGGTGGACAAGCAGAAGGATATGACTTTCATAGGCCGCCTGTGGAATGAGTGCAAGGACCCCGAGGATCCACTGCAGACCTACATGCGCATCACTATGACAGGAACAGCAGCCGAGAAGTTGAGCCTGCTCGGAGACGAGATGTGGGAAATGGGCGCTCGCATGGCGACATTCGACTTCGACCACCTGCGCACGGCAGGTGCAGGCACCATCGGTAAGCGCAACCAGGCGAATATGATCAAGGGGGATGACCTGTTCTGGACCATTAGCCCGAGCAATGCCCCCGAGAACTTCGGCAACAATGCCATAAAGCTGAACGTGCCAGGCACACAGAAGAAGCTGGTGGCCGAGTTTGAGGGAATGGGACAGACAAGCGGTTACCGCAGCTATAAGCCCGAGGCGGCCGGATGGCGAGTTGGCTTTGTGGCACTGAAGACCGACGGTACACGTGTATATGGCGATATGGCTCGCGCCACGCTCAAGGACAACAAAATACGAGTGGAGTTTGAATGTCCTGCCGGAACAAAAAACCTGTGGCTCATCGTATCGGGTGCGCCCACCACATACTGGTGCCGTGGATGGGGTGACAACCTCACACACGAACAGTGGCCCTACAGGGTACGCTTCTTCAACACAAATCTGCTGAATGAGCCTACTACGCTGACTGTCGAGGAGGATGTTGCCAGTGCCAAAGCTAAACTGAGGCAGTTGGCCAATGCCTATAAGGTGCCCACTGCGAACATCGGCAACAAGCCGTTCCAATACAACGCCCAGAGCGTTGAGACGCTCAAGAGTAGTATTGAGTCGTACAAGGAGATTGCTGACAAGGAGGATGCCACATTGGACGAGCTCAACGAAGCAATCATGCAGATAGCAATACTGCCCATGCCTGAGCTGAACCAGCCTGAATCAACGATGCGCTTTACCATCACCAATGTGACGGATGGCTTCAATGCACGAGGCAAGGCAGTGACGTACATCAACGACCGTGAGGATGAGGGTAATTACAGCATCCGATACCTTGCTGCAGCCAATGCCAACTATGCCCAGGCATTCTGCTTTACTCCTGTAGCCGGCAAGAAGGATTGCTACCTGCTCAGCCAGACGGACAAGGACGGCAAGGTGCGCTATCTCTGTCCCGGTACAGTGTATGGTGGCAACAGCCAGCAGATACGCACCACCACAGTCAAGGCACAGGCAGGCGAATACATCGTAAACGCGATGAGCACCGAGGGCAACTGGTACCTCTGGAACGTTGCGGCCAATAACTATGTGAGTGCCAACAGCAGCAATTCGGACAATGGCTTGTATACCTCAGGCTCGTTCTACAAGATGTCCATTGCCGATGCACATAAAGCCGTGGTTGACGTGAAAACAGACGGCACTGAGCGCTACAGCACAATCATAGTATCCTTCAAGGCCAAAGTTCCCGAAGGCCTTACGGCATACAGCGTGGCTGGCACCGAGGGCGACATGCTGACGCTGCGTGAGCAGACGGTCATCGAAGCCAATACACCTTATATAATATATAGCAGCTCGCCACAGAGCATCGTGCTCGAGGATTACGGCACAGCTTCGCAGAACACCTACTCTGCCGACTATCTGACGGGAGTGCTTTCTGCTACGAGCCTGCGACTGGGCACCAGCAACTATACGCTTACAACCGTGGATGGCGTGACGGCATTCCACCAGTGTGAGGGTACAGTCTATAACCTGGATGCCAATACGGCCTACCTTACACTGACGGGACAGGATGCCAAGCAGACATATTACCTCGACGACAATCGCACAGCCATCGCACCCATCGAGGCACTTGTCAGCGGCAACGCAACCATCTATGACCTCAGTGGCCGCAAACGTAACAGGCTCGAGAAGGGCATCAATATCGTCAACGGACGAAAGGTTCTTGTAAAGTAACTCGACTTTTCGAAAGTAGTAAAAAGGAGATAAGGAGGATAGGGAGTTAAGGAGTTAGGGAATTAAGGAGTTAAGCCATTAGTTTTGAGGATAGGAATCTCTCGAACTCCTCGAACTCCTCGAACTCCTCAAACTCCTCAAACCCTTCAAACTCCTCGAACTCCTCAAACCCTTCAAACTCCTCGAACTCCTCAAACCCTTCAAACAGTATTACAACAATGATAAAACGTTCTATTTTGCTGCTTGCAGCACTTCTGACCATCTCGTCGCAATTGTTCTGCGCTACGGCTGTACCAGACAATAAGTCGGGTAGTTTTGAGTTCGGGAACAAGGCGTTCCTACTGAACGGCAAACCCTTTGTGGTGAAGGCTGCCGAGGTGCACTATCCTCGCATACCGCGTCCGTATTGGGAACAGCGCATCAAGATGTGCAAGGCGTTAGGCATGAATACGCTTTGTGTCATCGTGTTCTGGAATATCCACGAGCAACGCATGGACGAGTTCGACTTCACTGGCAACAACGACCTGCGTGCCTTCATCAAGTTGGCACAAAAGAATGGTATGAAGGTCATACTGCGCCCAGGCCCCTATATCTGTGCCGAATGGGAAATGGGCGGACTACCATGGTGGCTGCTCAAGAAGAAGGACATACGGTTGCGCGAGCAGGATCCGTTTTTCATCGAACGGCTGACAAAGTTTGAGCAGAAGGTAGCCGAACAGGTTGGCGACCTTACTATAGATAAGGGAGGACCTATCATCATGGTGCAGGTCGAGAACGAATACGGCAGCTACGGCGAAGACAAAGCTTACGTCAGCCAGGTGAGGGACATCATCCGTGAGAGCGGCTTCGACAAGGTGAAGCTCTTCCAGTGCGACTGGAGTTCCAATTTCACCCGCAACGGACTGGACGACCTCCTGTGGACTATGAACTTTGGCACTGGTGCCAACATCGACAATGAGTTTCGCGCACTTCGCCAGTTGCGTCCCGATGGGCCACTGATGTGCTCGGAGTTCTGGAGCGGATGGTTTGACAAGTGGGGCGGACGCCATGAAACTCGAGGCTCACATGCCATGGTTGAGGGCATACGCCAGATGCTGGAACGGGACATCAGCTTCTCGCTCTACATGACTCATGGAGGAACGAGCTGGGGTCATTGGGCGGGTGCCAACTCGCCTGGCTTCGCGCCCGACGTGACGAGCTACGACTACGATGCACCCATCAACGAGGCGGGACAGGCCACTCCGAAATACCATGAACTGCGCGACGTGATGGCAAAATACAACCAGGGGAGAAGGCTTCCGCCCTTACCCAAGGCATATCCTACTATCAGCATCCCTAAAGTGAAATTCAGCGAGGTAGCTCCGCTGTACAGCAATCTTCCTGAACCATCGCAGAAGAGCGGCCCGCTGAAGACATTCGAGGATATGGACATGGGGTGGGGATGCTTACTCTATCGCACCACTATACCACAGGCCATAGATGGCGAGAGTATACTGAAAGTGACCGAGGCACACGACTATGCGCAGGTCTTTGTCAATGGCAGATATATAGGCAAAATAGACCGCATCCGCCGCGAATCGACCGTGCATATGCCAACCCTTCACGTGGGTGACGTGCTTGATATCTATGTGGAGGCATTGGGACGCATCAACTTCGGACGCGCCATCAAGGACTTCAAAGGCATCACCGAAAAGGTGGAACTGAGATATACGCTGTCTGATAACTCACTTGTAGATATAGAGCTTCGTGACTGGCAGATATTCTGTCTGCCCGATGACTATCGGGCGCAAGCTCAGATGAAATACGAGCCTGTCAGCGAAAAAAATCAAGGTGTGCGTGGCAACTACCGTGCAACCTTCAAGCTGAACAAGGTTGGCGACACCTTCATCAACATGGAGAAGTTTGGCAAGGGACAAGTCTATGTCAACGGACATGCCATTGGCCGTTTCTGGCAGATAGGACCACAACAAACACTCTACATGCCGGGCTGCTGGTTGAAGAAGGGCGAGAACGAAATCATAGTGACGGACGTAACCGGACCACGTGAGCCTGTCATAGAGGGTCTGCAGCAACCTGTCATAGACAGGCTCAAACTGGAAGGACCACAGACTCACCGACTGCAGGGACAGACACTCGACCTGTCTGGAGAACAGCCCATACATGCAGGAACGCTGAAGAGCGGAAACGGATGGCAGGAAGTAAGATTCGACAAACCCGTGAGCGGACGATACCTCTGTATAGAGGCTCTCAACAGCCATTGGAATCGTGAATACTGCTGCATATCTGAGTTGTATCTGCTTGACGCCAACGGGAAACGGCTTTCTCGTGAGCCATGGTCTGTTGCCTATGCTGACGACGAGGATGTGACGACTGGCAACAAGAATGCCGACAAGGTCTTCGACTTGCAGGAGAGCACCTTCTGGAGCACCAACCGTGGCGTGCCTTTCCCTCATCACATCATCATCGACATGAATAAGGATCAGACGATCACTGGTTTCCAGATTTTGCCTCGTATGGAGGAAGGCGCACCGGAGAGCATCAAGGATTACAAGGTCTACGTCAAGAGCGAGCCCTTCAGGTATTGACGTGGGAAGAGCGCGCACACCAACATTCTGACACATATTTGATACATAATAATGAAACGCATTTATTCTTTACTTTCATTTGTCGTACTGACCTGTGCACCGGCTCAGCAGGTGCTGGCCAACGTTTATAGTTTTCGTCTGAAAAACGCATTGGGATTTGCCCGGCAGAACGAGACAGTGGAGGTGCAGATTCCAGGGACAGACAAACTCAACGCCATGACGCTGAGTAGTGAAGACGGAAAAGTAATTCCATTCGAGCTGTGCGGACAACACGGCATACGCTTCCAGTGCTCAATAGCACATGGTAGCACAATGGGGTATGAACTGACAGACGGTACGCGGAAGGCACCCAAGAAGCTGACTTATGCAGCCATCAAGTCGCCATCGAGTCGGAGCGACATAGCGTGGGAGAACGACCGCAGCGCCTATCGTATGTACTCGTCGGTACTTCTACAGAAGGAACCCAACACGGGCAATGGAGTGGACATTTGGGCCAAGAAGAAGAGCGAGAATGTTGTGGATGCAATGTACAGTCTGTCGAACTACCACAGCGAAAGCGAGTATGGCGTGGATGCCTTCAGTGTGAACGGCAAGCGCCTTGGCGCTGGTGGTGTAAGCCATGTCGTTGGCGGCAAACTGGTTGTACATGCACCTCACGACAAATGTGTTGTAAACGAAAATGGAGCGTTGGGCAGTTCGTTCACGCTGACCTACAACAACATCGTGGTAGACGGCGTTAGCTATACCAAAACGCTGACCGTCAGCACCACTGCTGGAAGTCTTCTCAATAAGGCTACGGTGTGCTATACCCCCGTCAAGGCGGGTACGGGGAAACCCATGACGCTGGCCGTAGCGCTCTACCAGCACACCGATATGTCGAGTGTAAAAACTGACGGCATAGCCTATACGGAGACACCCGGCGTGGCAGGATGGGCCGAGAATAAGAGCGAAGGCTCGGTGACGAGTACAGGAGCCCGCTTCTACCAAGGTTGCTACGTGCCGGCAGAAGGGACCAGGACGCAGGTCATTGACCACCATCTCTGCGTGACGGTGGACTATCAGCCAGGTAGCGAACTGACCTATTACTTTGGTGGTGGATGGAGCATCTTTCCGCAAGGCACATACACTTGCGATGAGGATTGGTTCGATGCACTCGACCGTTTCAAGGAAACCATAGACCACCCCATCGTAGAGACATCGTGGAAGGAAGATCTGCCGATGAAGGATGATGTGATAGCTCTGCTCAACAAGGCCAACATGTATTGGCAGCAAGGCCACCCCACACATGGCGACCACTTCTGGAACCGTGCCGTGTACCACACAGGCAACATGGAGGCCTACAAGGTGACGGGCGAGCAGCAGTATCTGGACTACTCGGTGGCTTGGGCGGAACGCAACAACTACTGGGGACAGACGGGTACGGACAAGAGCCTTTGGAAATTCGGATATGGTGAGTCGGCCGACTATGTACTCTTCGGAGATAACCAGATCTGTTTCCAGATTTATGCCGATCTTTACAATCTGTTGGGTGGTAAGGACAAGATAGCACGTGCCAGAGAAGTAATGGAATACCAGATTAGCACCGACGAAAGCGGCTACCTATGGTGGGTGGATGGTTTCTACATGGTACTGCCCATCATGACCAAGCTCTACAACATCACGGGCAACCAGCTATACCTGGACAAGATGTATGAGTACTGGCGATGGGGCACCGACCTGATGTGGGATGAAGAAGCAGGCCTCTATTATCGCGACCGCCACTATATTTACCCTGAGCATACGACTGCTTCTGGCAATAAGGACTTCTGGGCACGAGGTGACGGATGGATTTTTGCCGCTCTGGCTCGCGTGCTGGACGAACTGCCCGAGACGGATGCTCACCGTGAGGAGTACATACACTATTATCGTAGACTTGCCGAGAGTCTGGCTTCCTGCCAGCGTATGGACAAGCAGGGCAATGGTTACTGGTGCCGTTCGCTTCTCGACGAACCATACGCCCCGGGCTACGAGACAAGCGGAACTGCGCTCAACACCTTTGGCTTTGCATGGGGCATCAACAACGGCCTGCTCGACGAAAGCAAGTATGGTGCCGTGTTACAGCGTGCTTGGCAGTATCTCACGAACATTGCCTTGAAAGACAATGGCTTAGTAGGTTATGTGCAACCCATCGGCTCGAATGCGGCCCCAGGCACATACATCAGTGAAAGTCAGACGGCAGACTTTGGCGTGGGCGCCTTCCTGCTGGCTGCAGCCGAGATGAGCCGCTACGCTGTGGGCGAGCAGAGTGCATTGCCGCTACGCGTCACTACAGCAACGATGGCGAATGCCAGCACGATACAGTTCCGACTGAACCAACTTCCTGACGAAAAGGAACTGCAGTACGAGAATCACTATCTGCTCGATGGCGAACCGATGGACATTGCCTCTGTTACGCACGACGGAACGGGTACAGTCACCATAAATCTGAGCGAACCTCTCGACTACGGACGATACACGTTGACCGTGACCGGCCTGTTAAGTGTGGATGGCGTGGCGATGACGGATGACTACAACAACATGATTGTAAACACCGTGCCCTTATATGCCAACAAGACTATCAAGAGTGTAACGGCAATAGGTGCACAGAGTGGTAATCCGGCAGTAAATGCCATTGACGGCAAGCTGAGCACACGTTGGAGCCAGGAGGGCAAGATGCAATGGATACAGTTCGACCTGGGCAGCGTGCAATATATCTATGCCGTTGACTTGGCATGGTATCTTGGCAATACCCGAGTGAATTACTTCGACATCAAGTGCAGCACAGACGGCGAGACATGGACAGAACTCGATATGGACGAGACGAGCAGTGGTCTGACCAACGAGATGGAACGCTACACTTTCGATGTCACCAAGGCTCGCTACGTACGCATCTATTGCAATTGCGCCAGCACGAGCACATGGAACAGCATGACCGAGGCTCGTGTCTGTGTAGTCGATGATATTAATGGCATTGTTTCCGAAACCGATGACAAACTGAATGATGAATCAGTTAGGGTGTATGATTTGGCTGGCCGAAATATAAGCAACTATCAGGTCATAAGGAGTCAGATCATAATAAAAAAAGGAAGAAAAGTGTTTATGAAAAAGAAATAAATGCCTATTTTTGCATAATAATATTAGAAACACACATTAAAATGTGGCAAGAAATATGAAAAGATTTGCTTTGTTACTTGTATTTGGCATAACGACATCTGGCATTGCCAAGGCTCAGGTGGAGGAACGCCAACGTCCTGCTGAATGGGAGAAGCTGGTGATGGGCGGGCGATACATGGACCGCTTCGAAGCCATGGCTCCGAGCCGCACGGCACGAGCCAACTGGGGTGCCGAGGCGGTACGCCAGCGCTATGTGGACAACGGCATAGAGCAGGATGACGTCAGCTTCTGGGGTGGCAACATCCTGAAGGGTAAGGACGGGCTGTACCACATGTACGTGTGCGGATGGCCGGAGAACAGCCGCAAGGGTCACATGTTCTGGCCCAACAGCACGGTGTTCCACGCTACGAGTCAGCAGCTGGGCGGCCCATATAAGGTGCGGAACAGCATCGGCAAGGGGCATAACCCTGAGGCATACGTGCTGGACGACGGGCGCATTGTGGTCTATACCATCGACGGTTATTACATCGCCGACAGGCCCGAAGGACCTTGGATGTTCGGCAAGTTCGAGTTTGACCAGCGTGGACACAGAATCATAGAGGGACTAAGCAACCTGACTTTCTGTCGCCGACAGGACGGCAGCCGGCTGATGGTGTGCCGTGGCGGCGGTGTATGGATCAGCAAAGACGGGTTGCAGCCCTGGCGGCAGATTACCTCTGAGCGGGTCTATCCCAAGGTGGAGGGACGCTTTGAAGACCCCGTCGTGTGGCGCGACTCACTGCAATATCATCTCATCGTGAACGACTGGCTGGGGCGCGTAGCCTGGTACGAGCGTTCGCTGGATGGCATCCACTGGATTGTAGAGCCAGGCGAGGCCTACACTTATGCCTTCTCACGTCATGAGGATGGTATTGCCGAACCTTGGTTCAAATATGAGCGTGCCAAGGTCTTTCAGGACGGGCAGGGGCGTGTCGTCCAAATGAACTTCGCCGTGATAGACACCTTGAAGAACGAAGACCGGCCCAACGACACGCACAGCAGCAAGAACATCTGCATCACGATGAACAAGGGCTTACTGCTTGAGGTGCTGAACACCGAGCCCATTACGGCCAAGACGAAGAAGATAGAACTGCGCATCAGGGGTGAGAAGGATTTCGACCCTGCCAAGGAGGTAGACGTGAAGAGTCTTATACTGGGCAGCTACAAGGAGGTGAACTACGGCCGTGGCGCCAAGGCCGTCAAGGCGCGTCAGGAGGGGGGCGACCTCATCGTGACTTTCAGCGGCAAGGGTAGTGGCATCGATGCCAACGAATGGGCGCCAAAGCTCATTGGCCGCTCAAAGAGTGGCAAGTTGCTGTGGGGCTATGCTCGCCTGCAATACGTCAACTATAATCCTGCCATCCTCTCGCCATCTGCTGCCTACGAGAAGGACGGGCTGCAGTGGGTGGAGGTGGAGAACTTCGGACTTACGGAGAGTGAGCCACAAACCATCACGATAAAGGATGTAAAGAACAAGGAGGTGAGCGTGAGCGTACCTGCCCTCAAGCCATACGAGAAGAAAGTACTGAAGTTGTAAAGGGGTGTTCTATAAATTCCCACCTAAAAAGTTATCTGTCTACATGTTTGCATCGTTTTCTAACCGTTGGACAAAAGCGTTATGGGTGTCAGTCTGTATGCTCATGAGCATTTGCTGCAAAGCACAAGAGAAAGACATCGTTACCTACATTCCCAGTATCAAGAACATTCCATGGGGTAGCGTTGCGATGTTCTTTTTCGACAGCGAAGGCTATCTATGGTACAGTACAGAGGAGGGCCTGTGTCGTGACAACGGCTACCAGACTGATGTATTTTGTGCGAATGAGCAAAACCCGAAACTGATCCGTTCTAACTACGTGATGGACATTGCTGAGGACGGCAAGGGACACATCTGGTTCTCGACCTCACAAGGAGCGTACATGCTCGACAAAAAGGACTACAGCATACACAGTATCGCTGTGGAGGAGACGCAGCGTGTGCCCATACAGTCCCTTATTGCACTGACCGATGGCACCATCTGGCTATCCACCAGCACAGCCTTGTTTCACCTTGATGCTGACGGGCAGCAAAAGCAGAGGATTGATGTCAGAGGACGTGGCAAAAGCCCCAAGTTTGTCAATGCGTTCATGGAAGACAGTCAGCATACTTTATGGTTGGCGCAGAGCAACGGATGCATGTGGCGCTACGACATTAACAAAAAAGATTTCATCCCCTATGTCATGCAGGAGGATGTCGATCCGCAATGTATGGTCGAGGATGTTGACCACGGCTGTTACTGGATTGGTTCATGGGGGAAGGGCATAGTGAAATTCATCCCCAACATGGTAGGCAACCGCGCTACGACAGAACTTCAGCCTGCCACGATGAGCTTGGAGTTTGACGGGATGGACAAGGTGATGGATATAGAACTGGACAGTCATGCCAACATCCTATGGGTGGTCACCACTGGAGGTGTTTTTGCCTATGAAATAGATGCTGACAATAACTTGCGCCTCTCTTCCATCAGCGACAGACTCCCTAAGGGCAAGTATTACTATACTAATATCACAAGTGACAAACACGGAAATCTATGGGTGTCGGGCGCATCGCGTCATTCATTCATGCTACCCAGATACCAGAATGGCATCCGCAAATATGCTGGCCACAAGGTACTGATGCATGACGAAGACAATCTGCTGGAGACAATCCGACAGAAACATCCAGACGTGCTTAGAGCCGTACAGGACAGACAAGGCAACATTTTCTTCCAAAGCCGGCAGAAAGGACTTTGCATGATACGACGAGGTGACACAAAGGCTGTCCCCCTGTTGCAGGAATACGAGACTTGCTCGACGATGTCACTTCTTAGCGACGGCACACTCATCATAGGTACCAGCGTCGGGCGTGTTTATACCTACAACTGCATCGTCGACAAGGCTCCACGATATATAGCCGCAGTCAGCAATGCCAATGGAAAGCGCATACTCGATATCAGGCAGGACGGCAAGGGACACGTTTGGGTTCTTACACGCGACAATGTAAAGGAATGGGACCGGACCACTCAGGGCCACCGTACATTGTACTGCAACCATCCCATGATACGCATGGATCATTTCACGCAGCTGATGTCTGCACCAGGCGACTCGATATGCATCCTCGAAGAGAACAGTTACTGCCACATCTCTCCAACTGACTTCAGCGCATCGCACAAGAGTCTCGCGAAACCATGCGTATCGACCATTGTCATAGACGGACAGAAGCACTTCGTCCGGCCTGAACAGTCAGACATGGACATTGACAGCAAAGCCAACGTAGTAGAACTGCATCTCACTACGCTGCAACAGCATCTGGCCGAACAGGTACAGTTTGCCTACCGTCTGACGAGGAAGAGTCTTTTCAGCTCAAGTTCGACGGACTGGGTGGAACTGCCCATAGGCAGCAACATCATCGTACTGACCTCTCCCGCCAAAGGAGACTACACAGTGGAAGTTCGTGCGACTAACGGACAGGGCATCTGGAACGTGGAGCATGAGGTCTTCAGGTTACACCGTCTGCCTGCGTGGTGGGAATCAGGCTGGGCTTACATGCTATACTTGCTATTGACATTGTCTGTCATCATTGAAATATTCAAGCAATATTCCAAACATGTACAACGCAAGCGCATGACACAAATGGAGGAGCAGCTCACGGAACTGAAATTCCGCTTCTTCACCAACGTCAGCCATGAACTGCGCACGCCACTTACCCTCATTTTGGTTCCCGTAGAACAGATGTTGGCATCGGCTTCATCGCTCTCAGGACGAGACCGCAACCGACTTGAGAGCATTCAGCGTAACGCTTTGGAACTGCAACAACTCATCAACCAGCTGCTTGACTTCCGTCGCATGGAATTGGGTGCAGAGCACATCTCGCCACGCAATGCAGACATGGTGCAATTCCTATCGGCTGCCGTAGAGACTTTCCAACCTTTAGCGCAACGCAAACATATTGAACTATGTTATATACATCCCAAAAAGGCACTCTATGCCGCATTTGATCATGAGAAGATGCACCGCATCGTATGGAACCTGCTCAGCAACGCAATGAAATTCACACCTGAAGAGGGACACGTCTGGCTGGAGTTGCAAATAAAACCCGAAGACAACAACCGACTCACAGTGCACGTCAAAGACGATGGCGTAGGCATAAAGGCCAACGACGTGCCATATATATTCGACCGCTATTTCCAGTCGGACAACATCAATTCAAAGGGTGGTAGCGGTATCGGCCTGCACATGGTTCGCGAGTTGGTGCGTCTGCATGGTGGAGATGTGGGGGTAGAGAGTCAGGAGGGCAAGGGCTCCGACTTCTGGTTTGAGATACCCTTGGTGTGTGAGCAACACAGCATCAACGCGGACTCTGCTGCACAAACTTCAATTTCTGGGCAGGGGGCTGAAGATGATTCTGTTACAGCGCAAGAAGAAACATCCAACACCAGCATAACCCCTAGCATTCTTCTCGTAGAAGATAACCTCGAACTGCGTGTACTCATCGCCGAACAACTACGTGACGAGGGGTTTGACGTAAACGAAGCCAGTAACGGGCAGGAGGCTTGGGAACAACTGTCCGCACAGCCCGATACGGAACTCGTCATCAGCGATGTCATGATGCCGCTCATGGATGGTTTTGAGCTATGCCGCCGTATCAAGGGCACTGAGAATGTCAGTCACATCCCCGTAATCCTACTCACAGCCAAGACCAGCGATGAAGACCAACTCGAAGGTTACAAGATGGGAGCAGACTGCTACCTCACCAAACCTTTCAGCCCTGCCGTTCTGCTCAATCGAATAAGGCATCTACAGGAACAGCGTAGGGTCACCATGCAACATTTCCAGCATGACGACAGCAAGGAGGTGGCACAATTGACTTATTCGCCCATTGACGAGGAAATTATTACCCGTGCGAAGAAACTCGTCGAGGAACATCTTGCCGACAAGAATTATAACGTAGACCAATTCAGTAGCGACATGTGCGCCAGTCGCATGACGCTTTACCGAAAGATACACAGCATCACAGGATTGTCACCCAGCGACTTCATCATCACTATTAGACTGAAGCATGCTGCTCACCTGCTAAGCACTACTTCGCTCTCGGCTTCTGCCATCTCAGAACGAACCGGTTTCTCCTCACCAAGTTACTTCACAAAACATTTCAAGAAGTTTTTTGGTGTATTACCTAAGGAATACAGGGCGAAATCCAATTTACCCTTGGCTCCTGGAAAAGCCGCGCGTCAATCGCATTGTGACATTATTGCCGAATAATTTATAGAACCTACCTCTATTGTTTCCCCGCAGAATAGCCTGTCTGCATTTCTATCGGGAACATATAGAACTGTCGGTCTGGCTTATAGTCAATCATCCACTGGTCTATGATGATGTGGTCGTCAAGTGCCGTGATGGTGATGGTATGCGGACCGGCATTGAGTTTGGTGTCTATTGTTCTGATTGTTTGTCCACGCAGGACGTTCTGTTTCCAGCCCTCGGAGCGGAATTTCTCTTTCAGGCTGAATGTCGTTGGTGCGCCGCCGTCAATGGTTACAGAGTAGCGCAAGTCACCTTTGTCGTTGGGCTGAGTGGGGATGGCTGCTATTCTCAGCACGCAGGAGTCGGTGCGTGTGGTGTTTATCTGGTATGTCAGGCTTTCTCCCTTTGGCAGGGCCACTGCTTTGTTGCTGTGGCCGAGCAAATCCACTACATATGCTCCTGCTGATGCCGAATGCCATTGGCAGGCGTTACGGACTATGCATCCGTCTGTCTGCAGCTTAGTCTCTATAGGAGCTGCTGGCGCATGGCTGTTCTTGTTGTCCTCGCTAAGTGGGGCAGGAAAGAGAGGCTCGCCGAAGACTGGCAGCTTGCGTGGCGCACAGCTCATGCTGCCCCGCCATCTGCCTCCTGACATGCGGTTGTTGTAGTATTCGGTAAGCGACAGTATCTCCTGGTAGGCGTTGTAGCTGCGTAGGGCAGCGTCGAGAGCCTCTTCGTCGCTGTTGAACGAGTCTGGCCGGCCTATGTGGCGTGCCTCCTGTGCCTGCAGGGTCTTGGTAGCCATTGCTGCAGCAGAGAATACGGGATATTTGATGGCAGCGAAGAAAGCGTCGGCCAGTTCGGGGCGTATAAGCTTCTCAGCCTCTGCCACCTGTGCCTTTATGTCCTCATAGCTGTTAAGATAACGCTCAAGCTCGTTGCCGAACTCGTCGGCAGCGAACTCAGTGTCGGACATCGGTGACAGGCCGCGGTTGTATTTCTTCTTGTCCAGCTCCACCTGGCTCCATCCCATGAATTCCGGTCTGCGTATGCCGCACAGGCGGTAGAAGGATTTCATGGCCGGCAACAGCTTGCTGGCAGCAGCCTGTCCGAACTGCTGTGCGAGCCATGCGTGCAGATGGTTGCCGACGGTCGATGGCGAGACGCAGTTGATGTTCCATGCCATATCGAGGAACAGGCTCATTCCGTAGGCAGCAACTTTCGGGTCATGGACATTCAGTATCCACAGGCGGCGTGCGTTGTGGTCGTAGGCTGTCTTCATCTCATTGCATATCAGTCCTGGCTGTGTGGTGGTAAGCCACAGGTAGTCGTGAGGACGTCCCCAATAGCTCAGGTGATAGTACACTCCTGCGCCTCCGCTGCGTTTCTGCTGCAGGCTGTCGGAGAGGCGGGTGAGGTAGCCGTAGTTGTCGTCGCACCACATCAGCGTTACATCGTCGGGCACGCGGAGCCCGTTCTCATATATTTCCAATACTTCCTTGTATGGCACGAACACCTGCGGAATGTCCGCAGGCTTGCGTCCGAGGTGCTTGTGCATGAGCTTCCGTTGCTCGTCAATGACACTCTGCAGGCCATTGAGCTTCTCTTCGGCTGTTTTCACACCCTGCATGGAGCCATCGTGAATGCCTCTCATGCCAATGGTGTATAGGGCATCCATTGATGCCGTCTCGCGCAGTCGCTCGCTCCAGTATTCGGTGACGTTGTGTCGGTTGGTGATGAAATTGAACGCGCCACGCTTTTTCTCGTCCCATTCACCGACGTTATTGCGCAGCATAGGCTCACAATGCGATGTTCCTACCACCATGTCGCAGGAGTCGGCCAGTTCCCTGTTGCCCTTCACTTTGAAGAAGGCTGTAGTACCCTCGTGCATGGCTGGCCAGAAGGCATTAGCCCGGAGACGCAGCAGGAGGGTGAACAGACGGCGGTAAAAAGGAGGCCCCATCTCACCATCCTTGGCGTGCTTGCCGGAGATGTTCTTGGCCCATACGCGTGACGACCAGTCCTCATCGTTGATGAATACTCCACGGTATTCCACCGACGGCCATTGCCGGGTGAGGAAGCCGTCGGGCAGGGAAAGCGTTGTTTTCCTCTCAGGTATGATGTCGCCCCAGTCTGTCCATGGAGATACGCCTGCCATGCGTGACAACTCCAGTATGCCGTATGCCGTGCCACGGCCGTTGCTTCCGATGATGACTATCTTGCCGTTGTAGGTGCTTATGGTGAAGGCATCCTGTCGTGTTATGATGTCTGTGTATTTTATCTTTCGCTTGTCGAGTTCCCTCATCTCCTTGTTGGTTAGTCGGTCAAGCTGGAATATCTCTACGATGGCAGTCTTCCTTGCATGCGCCTTGTGTCCTGTCACTGCTGCCATGTCGTCCTCGAACATCTCAAGGGCAATCTCCACCACAGGCGATGGCTTCTCGCATATACGGTAGGCCACGGGTGCGTTGCCGTCGAACCATACAATATCTTTAGCCGTAGAGCAACAGGGTTGTAGGACGATGAGCATTGTCATTGTGGCGGCCTTTGTAAGGGCTGCTTTCATTAGGAATAAAGTCTGTGATAGGATACTATTATTCATGTTTGGTTTATAATCGTTAGTTTTATGGTTTTTGGTTTCTTTTTGCAAATGTACGGTTTTTTATCCATATTGCCTTGTGTTTTCCCTCCAAAAGCTTGTAAACTGGTACATATTTTCTTTTTTTACCCCAGTTTGCCGTCATGTCCGAAAAAAGTTGTAATTTTGCAAAACATAAAAAGCTAACAGGAAACACCAATAATGTAAACCCTATAATCATGACATTATATCCAAAACTAATTACCGACGCCCTGTCCACCGTGATGTATCCCGGTACGAAGAAGAACCTCATTGAGAGCGAGATGCTCGCCGATCAGCCGTCCATTGACGGTATGAAGGTTAGGATAGTTCTTGTCTTCCCGCGTGAGACAGACCCTTTCCTGAAGTCTACCCTCAAGGCCGCGGAGGCTGCCATACACTATCATGTGGGCAAGGATGTGGAGGTGGAGATTACCACAGAGTTCCGCTCAAAGCCACGTCCAGAGGTAGGCAAGCTGTTGCCGCAGGTGAAAAACATAGTTGCCGTGAGCTCCGGAAAGGGTGGAGTAGGGAAGAGTACTGTTTCGGCTAACCTTGCCGTGGCATTGGCAAAGTTAGGCTATAGGGTAGGTCTGCTTGACACTGATATCTTTGGTCCATCGGTACCAAAGATGTTTGGAGTGGAGAGTGAGCGACCATGCGCTGTGGAGAAAGACGGCCGACAGCTCATTGAGCCAATAGAGAAATATGGTGTGAAGCTGCTCTCCATAGGTTTCTTCGTAAACCCCGATACGGCAACGCTGTGGCGTGGAGGTATGGCTACGAGTGCTCTGAAGCAGCTTATTGCAGATGCTGACTGGGGAGAGCTGGACTATTTCATCCTCGACACACCGCCCGGAACATCAGATATTCATCTCACCCTGCTGCAGACGCTGGCCATTACGGGAGCCATCATTGTAAGTACCCCTCAGCAGGTCGCGCTCGCTGATGCACGCAAGGGCATCGACATGTACCGCAACGAAAAGGTTAACGTGCCATTGCTCGGCCTCGTGGAGAACATGGCGTGGTTTACGCCTGCGGAGTTGCCAGAGAATAAATACTACATCTTCGGTAAGGACGGTTGCAAGAACCTTGCCAAGGATATGGGACTGCCTTTGCTGGCGCAGTTGCCCGTGGTGCAGAGCGTGTGCGAGAATGGCGATGCCGGAAAGCCATCGGCGGCTGACAGCGATACCATCATGGGACAGGCATTCCTGAGTCTGGCGCAAAGTGTGGTGACGGTGGTGAACAAGCGCAACCGAGAAATGCCTAAAACAAAAATAGTTGGCACACACTAAAAATATATATAATAGGTAGGGTGTACTGTTTGATGTACGAAAATTGAATATCCTAATTCTGAAGTTCATATAGGTGATGGTCGCGCTGTAAGCGCAAAAGCGCATAGCCCAGGGTAAAGCGTAGCGACACCCTGG
>SAMEA3663023__coassemble_1104_pt1 | contig 18761 bp, 18 predicted proteins | sample SAMEA3663023__metabat2_low_PE_013 | metagenome-assembled genome bin SAMEA3663023 (sample SAMEA3663023) | pig gut metagenome | biome: pig gut; feature: pig-associated habitat; material: faeces | place: France | collected 2012
TTTTTTAAGAAAAACGCATATTTTCACGCTCTCTTGACTTAAATCAACCGAAAAACGGAAGGATGGGAGGCTATACATTATTATATATATACCGTCTGCAAAGGCATATTCATTTCAGGTCGTTGTCCGTCATTGCACAGACACACGAGTCAGACCATACGTTAACTGCGGTCTCCACCATGTCAATAATGGTATAGATAGGTAGGATGATGCCCAAAACAGCCACGGGGGCATCTATGCCCGACATTAGCGAGAGAGTCAGGAAATAGCATCCCATAGGTACTCCGGCATTGCCAATGGCCGACAGCACGCTTATGACCAGCCATGTCAGCATGGTGGTCCACGTCAGCTCTACGCCCCCCTGCTGCATCACGAACAGCGATGTCACCAGGATAAAGGCAGCACATCCGTTCATGTTGATGGTAGTGCATATAGGCAGCACGAAACGTGCCACCTTCGGGTCAGCCTTCAGTCGCTCCTCGGCACACTGTATGGTAACGGGCAGCGTGGCGGCACTGCTCTTCGAGAACAATGCCATCAGCACGGCGGGCATCATCTTTGCCAGCGTACGGACAGGATTCAGTCCTCGCAGCAAGAGGAACAGCGGCAGCACCACCGAGAACTGCAACACGTTTCCAGCCAACACAACCGCGACATACCTGCCCAGCGAGTCGGCCACGACACCAGCCGTAAGCTGTGCCGACAATTGTGCGGCAAAGGCCACGATGCCCACAGGCAATGTCCAGATGAGTCCGCGGATGAGCATGAACAGCAGTTCCTGCAATCCCAACAACAGCCGCACCACTGCGGTCTTGTTGTCAGACTCAGGCATCCGTGACAGGCCAAAGCCCAAAGCAGCTGCCAGCAGCAACAGTGACAGCACATTACCATCGAGGAAAGGGCGCACGATATTGTTGGGTACCAGACTGATGATGTGACTGCGATACGACAGCTGTGGCGCATCGGCCACAGCTTCTTGTCCCACATTGACAGCATCGGAGGGCAAGTTGCCTGGGGCTATCAGAACATACAGCAACAGTCCCACCGCGGCCGCCACAGTAGTAGTCAGCAGCGTGTAGGTAACGGTATGGCGGAAGATGCGGCCAGTCCCCTGCCCTTTTCCAAACGATGCCAGTGTGGTGGTGACAGCCAACACGATGGTAGGCACCGCCAACAGCTGAAACAGCCGTGTATAGACAACGGCAACAAAATCCGTCAGCTGGTTCAGCCAGTCAGCCTGCAATAATCCAAGGATGGCGCCCACTATGAGGGCGCCAATCCAAATCAGCGTTTGTTTCATTCTGCCTATATAACGTCAAGGCCTGCTTACTTATTGTGTGTCTGCCGCCATGTGTGGATATAGTCCACTATCTTGCGAAGTTTCTCCTGATCCACATCGTTAGGTACAGAGTCGTCGGCACCAAAGATGAAGTTCTGTGGGGCATCTTTCAGTATCTCGTCGGTAGGACCGAAGTCCAAGAACAAAGCTTTGCGTAGGCGGATGCAAAACTTTGCGTGAGAGTTGGGCTAAACTGGCACAGAAATGTCTGTCCTATTCTGGATAAGAGAAAAGGGAAAAAAGACTCACCCTACTTTAAGGTTCTTAGCGGTCACTCTTATAGCTTCCTTTCGTCCTTCCTTTCGTCCTTCCATCTTGGCTGTATCGAGTACGTCGTTCTGTACCATGATGTTGTCGATGTGACGATCGTAGGCTTTACGCTCGGCCTTACTCATTATCATGTATTGCAGTTTCTTACATTATGTGAACTTGCTCATTGAGCAGAACGGTAATCAATCCCTCAAAGACGCCAAAGTTGGCTTTGTCGCGCAGCATGCGTTTAGCTGCCCAATCAAAACGGATGAAATTGTTGTCGTCGTCCATATCGTTTCGCTTTTTGTGGCAAACTTGCAAAAAATAAATGAGAATCGAAATAAAATGATGAAGAATTTTAAGAATGATAACATGCTACTTGGCTATGGTGTGTGATTCTGCCGGAAAAGTATGTTGAGAAGCGGAAGATAAACTCAAGTCTAATAGGGAAATGGAATTTTTTCACACTGGATAGGGTAGTTATCAAAAAGACTTCGTAAATTTGCACTTGCTAATTAACTTCACAAAGAATAATGAAAGATCCTTTTTCTGGAATAGAATCCAACTTTCCTCCTACGACCAAGAAGACCCTCTTGAAATTATACGCTGCAAGTGCTTTCTTTACTGTAGCAGGACTTGTCTGCATATATAATCAGGCAAGCGATATTCCTATTGACACGTCCCGTTTGCTCGCAGCTGTTGCCATCACCCTTTTTGGGATAGCCTTCGGACTGTGTGTCTATTTCAGACGCATGATTCCATTAAGGGCAAAAATCTATTCGGCTTGTTTGTTTTTCACCGTTGGGGGTATATGGATGGCTATCAAGCCTCGTGGTGATTATCGCCATAGTGCCGAGAGTGTAAGATTTGTGGGTGCTGTCGGCGCTTTGTTGAGTGGTGCCGCCGGATTGTTTGTACTATATAAGGATTTGAGATTTCACTTTGAACGCAGAAACGAGATAGATGAAGTTGGTGAGGTGGAGACAATTACAGACGGTGTTATCCGCTTCAATACCAACGATGAGACGGAAATTATGGAGACGTTCGACAGATTCGATTTCCAAAATAGTCAGGAAGAGCTTCTGAAACCAAGAATTGTCCGGCGTGAATTCCATTCCTTGCTGGTCTTACACGATATAGACTATAGCGATTTTTGCTTTCTGTTCAACTGGTTGGTTTATCGAAAGACAACAGCTCGGGACTACTCCTTGCGCGGATGGCTTAAAGAGTCGCATCTTGAGGTGAAGGGCAATTCAGTGACCGGTCCGATTATGTTGTTTATACCAAGTGACGACAAGGAATATGACAATGTTTGCTTCGTGTCGTCGCATGGTAAATGTTATAAGCAGGAGTTTGCAAATTCACAACGGCTACATGAGGTTAATAGTCACGCGGTTCCCTTTGAGCCCTATCCTGAAATGTGAAGCAATACGATAGCAAGTCAGACAGCTCCGTCAGCACGCTGACAAGCTGGAAGAGTATGACCGGAAGTTGGAGACTCTCGGCAAGCGCAACTCCTATTCCAAGACAGACAAGGGCGCGACATTCATGAGAATGAAGGAAGACGCGATGATGAACGGACAGACAAAACCGGGCTACAACCTGCAAATAGGGACAGAGAACCAGTTTATCCTTGACTTCGGGCTATTCCAGACACCTGGCTACCCGCTTACGATGATACCATTCCTGAAATCATACCATGAGCGCTATGACAGGCTTCCCTCAACGGTGGTCGCCGACTCCGGGTATGGCTCAGAGGAGAATTACCACTTTATGGACAGGGCCGGAATTGAGGCTTACGTGAAGTACAACCGCTTCCACATAGAGCAGCGCATGCACTACGAGCCGGACCCTTTCTAACAGCAGGCCCTGTACTACAACGCGGACGAGGATTACTACGTATGCCCGATGGGACAGCACATGGTGAGGATAGGGACATTGCGTGAGAGGACAGAAAGCGGGTATGTCGCGGAGAAGGCGAGATACAGAGCTCAAAGGTGCGACGGATGCCCGCTGCGGTGCAGATGCTTCAGGCACTTCGGCATGGACAAGGTCAAGATGGACTTTGCCTTCTTTGCAATTGCTTTCAACATAAAGAAAATGTGCTCGAAAATCAACAAAAAAAGCAAGAGAAAGCCTTTTGGAGCCGCTAATACGGCCTATTTCTGCCTACTTGCGGTCCTGACGACTCTAGAAACAACGAAAAATGGAATTTCAACTAAAAAATCGGCCTAATCCTAATTTTACGACTATCATTGTAAAAGAAAAGAGGATGCACCATAAAACTTAATTATGATACACCCCCCTCTCCAAGTTAAGGGGTTATAGGGGTAAGCCATTAACCTCTGTATTTCAATTCAATCGGAAAGTCAGGGGAACACAGAACTTGACGCGTACTGGTGCTCCATTCTGTTTGCCTGGTTTCCATGACCTCATCAGGTTGACAACCCTCACAGCCTCATCCTCAAGAGCCTTAACAGACTGGGCATAGTCTTCCTCCGAAACAGTGCTGGCAGCTGCATTTCCGTCATTAGTACCAACTGAATAAGAGACGACGGTGCAGGCTGCGCTGGCACCCGCATTTCCGTCATTAGTATCAGCAGCTTTTTCTTCAGTCTTGGGAGCCACAGGTTTGTCAATTTTGGACTTTACTACATGCACGTCCGTTACATGACCATCCTTCTCAACAACAAACTGCACTATGACACGTCCACTGACACCATTGGATTGGGCAATTTTAGGATAACGTACATTTTGAGCTAAGAAAGTCATCAGCGCTGGCATTCCTCCCTCATACGAAGGCATCACTTCCACTACGTCAAACACCTTGTCAACGCCATCGGGAAGAGGAGCGGCAGTCTGATCTAGGGAGGCGGCATCAACGGCATCGGGCTTGGATGGAAGAGATACGGTGACAGCAGAAGCTGTTTTTTCAGAATTCTCTTGCTCAACTCGCAAAAGATCTGTAACTTTGCTGCTGGATTCTACTACGGCTGACCCATTGTCGGACATCAGCTCATTCTCACTGGTGGCAAAGGCACTGAGTGCTACTAATGCCACAGGGATGACATACAGCGACTTGCTGAGCATCCACGGATTAGATTTTTCTCGTAACATCATAGTTAAACGTTTTTTGATTAAACTGTGATTAAAGCTGTTGGCGAAAGCGTAGGAACTGGAGCCGACAGCTTTTCTTATTAATAATGTCTGATATTGCCGCATGGCCACCCCACTACGCAACACGCAGTCGTCGGCCTCGTATTCATGGACATCACGCAGGCTGAATGACATGTGCCAGGCAAGGGGATTAAACCACTGCACCACCTGCACAGCATTAAGAAGCACCACATCCCAGGAGTGGCGGTTTACCACATGCCCCATCTCATGGGTTATTATCTCACGTGAATTAGTCTGCCAGTCGTCCTCGTTTATTACAATGGCTCCAAACACGCTGAACGGAATGACATCGCCGGCATGGCAGTAGATTGTAGCCTTATCACGTTTATCCTTCCATATCACCCCACGGGTAACTGCATAGTATACACCAATGGCTCCATAAACCTTTGACAACAACACTACCACGGCACCAAGAAGATAACCCACTAACAGCCACAGCCCAAGCGACCATGTGGAATGTGTGGCTCCCGCAACTGGTTCCACACCTTCAGCCTCTTCTACGGCAACAGGCATTCCTACCTCAACTACCGATGTGAGATTGTCTGCCAATGATAAGCATCCCCAAGAGAGGAGATGGATGTCGAACAACGGGAGGAAGGCAGACAACAACATTATGCCCAACAGTAGAAATCTGTTGAAGCGAAAGAAGGACTCCCTGCACAACAGTAACATGTATGGCACATAGAACAACGACAGGCACAAGGCCGATTTAAGAGCGTAGACAAGCATGGGCTATTCCTTTATCATTTCTATTAATTCCGTAATATCTTCGTCACTAAGCTTCTCCTCTTTAATGAAGAAACTCATCAGCGACTTGCCAGACCCACCAAAAAAGGTGTTCTTGATGTCTTGCATTACCTGACGGGTGTACACCGCACGCGACACTATAGGGTAGAAGCAGAATGCCTTGCTGCCATTCTGCTGTGTATGGCCTACAAATCCCTTGGCTGACAGTATTTTCAGGAATGTGGCAATGGTGGTGTATGCGGGACGAGGCTCAGGGAAACAATCTACCACCTGATTGGTTGTCATGCTGCGGCCACTGCTCCACAGGATATTCATCACCTCCATTTCGCCACGTGTCAGCGTGCGCTCAGTCTTCGTCTGTTTCATATCTACAGCAATTTAATTTGTTTGCCGCAAAGATAAACTAAACATTTAGATGAAGTTGTTTCCAAGTTACATAAAAGTAACGGGAAGTCCAAAATTTAACTTTTATTCTTAGTTATTGGGGGCGAAGGACATAAGGGCGAAGGTCAAAGGTCTAAGGTCAAAGGTCTAAGGACTAAGGGGCTCTGTGGAAAAAACATGGGGATGGGACTCCTAAATGAAGACAAATGATGTTGCGTAGGCGGATGCAATGCTTTGCGTAGGCGGATGCAAAGCTTTGCGTGAGAGTTGGGCTAAACTGGCACAGAAATGTCTGTCCTATTCTGGATAAGAGAAAAAGGGAAAAGACTCACCCTACGGGGCACTTAGACCCAAGGAAATTTCTACTGAGCCTAGAAGAGCACAGCCCAGGGTAGAGCGTAGCGGCACCCTGGGTGTAAGTGGTTTCTAATCAATGCGCGCTGTAAGCGCAAAAGCGTATCTGCCCCCTGCTGATATCTATGCTTTTGCGCTTACAGCGCGACCATCACCTGCATGAAACAACCCAGGGTGTCGCTGCGCTCTACCCTGGGCTATGTGCTTTTGCGCTTACAGCGCGATAATTACTCCTTTGACCTTAGACCTTCGACCTTTAACCTCAGCCCTTAGTCCTTTAACCTCAGACTTTAGACCTTAGTCCTTAGTCCTTAGACCTCAGTCCTTAGACCTTAACCCTTCGACCTTCGACCTTAGTCCTTCGCCCTTAGTCCTTCGCATAACGTAGTATTTTCTTTCCTTTATGTACATACACACCCTTTTGCGATGGGGCGGCTACCCTCTGTCCCGACAATGTATACCAGTTGGCATCCTCGTCTGCCGGCATTGTCACTCCGTGTACAGATGCCGGGTCGCTGACAAACTCTCTCATAACATCCATCGCTGCCGTGGCGCATCCCGTGCGGCTGTCAAATAGCGGAGCGTTGTACCATCCGCTCAGATTGGTATTCTTGGCATTGTACTCCATCCACCACCAGAACAGTCCCTTTACCGCCTGATGCTGGTTGAGCATGTCAATGAGCGCCTTCGTGAATGCTTTCTGGCCATCGTCGCTGTAGGGGTATAGCGAGGAGAAGTTGTATGTGCTGCCAGGCACCTCCCAGGCATATGGATATCCCGTCTCTACCAGCATTATATCCTTGTCCGCAAAATCAGTCTCCATCCTCCTAAGCGCATTCTCAAGCACCGTCAGAGCTCCATGCCAGTAAGGATAGTAGCTCAGTCCAATGATGTCATAATCGACTGAGGCGTTCTTCATCTGAGTATAGAAATTGGCCAGTACGTCAGGCTGCTGCACGCGCTCGGTATGCAGAACTATCCTGGCCTCCGGGCATACCTCGCGGCATGCCTTTACGGCATTGGTGAGCAAGGTAGTGAAGCGGCTCCAGTTGGCAGAGTTCCCGACATAGCATTTCTTGAGCGAGGATTCTGTCGTGCCATAGGCTCCCCACAGCATGCCATAGCTTATCTCGTTGCCTGGCTGGATGAAATCGGGGGTGGCACCCGCATTAACCATCTGCGTGAGTGCGTCCTTGGTATAGGAATAAATCTTCTGGTACAGTTCTGTGTCGCTCAACCCCAACCACTCGGCCGGTGTCCACTGCTTGGCAGGGTCTGCCCACGTGTCGGAATAATGGAAATCGAGCATCAGCTTGAATCCCGCATCCTTGATGCGCTTTCCCAGCTGCTTCACATACTCTATGTCCTGGCAGGCGTTGGGGTCCTTGTCGCTGCCGCTATACTGGCTGGGATTTACGAACAGCCTAAGACGCATGGCATTCATACCCTCTTCCTTGAAAAACTCAAGCGGCGAGGCGATGGCCGAGCCAGAGTGGTCAAAATATGCGGCCTTGGCTTCCTCGTACTCAGGAAGAAGCGATATGTCACCACCAACAAATTTCTGTGCGCAAGCCGTAGCTGCCGAAAAAGCAAGAGCTAATAATAAAGTAGATAGTCTCATAAGCTATTATTGTTTTTTGTTTCTGCAAAAATACAAAAAACAATTGATAAACTCCAAACAAATGCCAGTTTTTTCACACACGACTTGCTTTATCTATGACTCTATGGCATCATCAGCCCCACATGTCCATAGATGTGCATCACATCGTCCTCGATGGCAGCAGGTACGAGGCCTGTGATGCTTTCGCCACGTGCCACCTTCTGTCTTATCTCCGTGCTGCTGATTGGGAAGAGCGGAGTATTGACGAGGCACACTCCTTGGGGCAGCTTTGTCGCATCAACGGGATATCCCTCTCTTGGGAAGATGATGACATTGTAGGCTGCAATGATGTCACGCGAGCGGTACCATCGGTCGAAGTCGAGCCAGTTGTCGGCACCGATAATCAGGGTGAAGGAGACATCAGGATTGGTTTCGTAGAGATGGCGCAGAGTGTGCCACATGTATGAGGGGCGGGGCATGTGGAACTCGCAGTCGGAAACGCTTATCCCTGATACTCCCTCAAGCGCCTTACGGGCGAGCCTTAGGCGCACCTCGTCGTCAATGAGGCTGCCGTTGCCGGCCTTTAGGGGGTTCTGTGGCGAGACTACAAGCCACACACCATCGAGCCGTGCCGCACTCAGAATGTGCTGCGCCAGCGAGATATGCCCTGTATGTATAGGGTTGAAGGAGCCTCCGTATATACCAATCCTACGCATTGACGAACTTGCTGATGATGTCGAGGACCTCTCGCTTGGCCTGTTCGAGATTGTCGTTTACCACTATACGGTCGAACTGGTTGGCAAAGGACATCTCATACTCCGCCTTGGCAAGCCTCTGTTCGATAACTTCTGGAGCATCGGTGGCACGGGCATTAAGGCGACGGCGCAGCTCTTCTACTGATGGCGGCTGCACGAAGACACTCAGCGCACGGTCACCATAATGGCGCTTGATATTTATGGCACCCTTGACATCAACGTCGAAGACAACGTTCTGTCCAGCCTGGCTCTGACATTCCACCTGTGACTTTAGTGTTCCATAGAAACGGTCGTGATAAACCTCCTCATATTCCAGGAATTCGCCTGCCGCAATCTTACTGCGGAACTCGTCGGGAGTGAGGAAGAAATACTCCACTCCGTTGCGCTCCGTTCCTCTTGGGCTTCTGGATGTGCAGCTGATGGAAAAAGCGAGCTTCAGTTCCGGATGCTCGTTCATCAGGTAGTTGACAAGTGTGCTCTTGCCGCTTCCGCTTGGTGCGGAGAAAATTATCAGTTTTCCGTTCATACTTAAAAGTAAGTTTCAGGTTATAAGGTTTCATGTTATAAGGTAATCACCTCCCCTCCCTCTTGGGGAGGGGCCGGGGGTGAGGCTTCCTACAATGCGTTGAGTACTTGCTCCTTGATTTGCTCCAGCTCGTCCTTCATCTTCACTACGATGTTCTGCATCTCGGCCATATTGCTCTTAGAGCCCGTCGTGTTAATCTCACGTCCCATTTCCTGAGCTATAAAGCCAAGTTTCTTTCCTATGGGACCATCCTCAAGCATGGTGGTGCGGAAATAGTCGAGATGGTTGGCAAGGCGCTGTTTCTCCTCGCTGATATCGAGTTTCTCTATGTAGTATATCAGTTCCTGCTCAAGCCTGTTCTTGTCGTATTCGACATTAGGTATCTGGCAGAGAGCGTCTGTTATGCGTGCCCTGATTTTCTCAACCCTTGTCTTCTCGAACAGTCCAATCTCATTGAGCAGCGACTCGATATTGTCTACTTTCTCCCCGAACTTCTTCTGCAATGCTGCGCCCTCCTGCCTGCGGTAGGCTATTATGTCCTTGAGGGCACTGTCAATGGCCCGGCTTGCCGCCTCCCACTCCTCGGGTTCCAACACCTCGGTCTCTGTGCGCTGCAAGACATCGGGCATACGCATGAGAGTAACGAACCAGTCCTGCGGGTAGGGTATTCCGGCATTGTCGGCAATGGCCTTGATCTGCTTGTAATAATTCTCAACAAGCTGGGCATTAATTGGAGTAGCGTCAGACGCATTGTCCTTTTCTACCCAGATGGCGATGTCAATCTTTCCCCTATCCAATGCCTTAGTGACAATTTGCCTGATTTCAAGTTCCTTCTCACGATAGATTGGAGCTATGCGTGTGGAAATGTCAACGGCCTTGCTATTGAGTGACTTTATCTCAACATTAATTTTCTTGTCCCTGTAGGTTACGACAGCTTTGCCGTAGCCCGTCATTGATTGTATCATGTGTGCAAATGCGTTAAATTTCTGCAAAAGTAATAATTTTGCGCGAAAAAAGAGTAATTTTGCAGATTATTAAGATAATAATTTGTTATGCCTTGCATTTTAAACATAGAAACAAGTACCGACATATGCTCCGTGGCACTGAGTGTTGACGGAGAATGCGTGTTCAATCGCGAAGACCGCACGGGGCACAACCATTCTGTGAGCCTCGGAGTGTTCGTTGATGAGACCCTGACGTATGCCGATGCCCGCGACATGCACATCGACGCAGTAGCCGTGAGTTGCGGCCCAGGCTCATATACAGGTCTCCGGATAGGCGTGTCCATGGCCAAGGGCATCTGCTATGCACGCGATGCCAAACTGTTGGCTGTGCCTACGCTGGAACTGCTGTGTGTGCCCGTGCTGCTCGGAGAGAGAGCTGCCGAGGAGAACGCCTTGCTGTGTCCTATGATAGACGCACGCCGCATGGAGGTGTACGCACAACTTTTCGACCGTGCCCTCAGGGAGCAGAGACACATACAGGCAGACATCGTTGATGCTGACACCTACAGGGAATTTCTCGACAGGGGACCTGTATACTTCTTTGGCAATGGTGCCGCAAAATGTATGGAGACCATCAACCATCCGTCGGCACACCTGATAAAGGACATTGAGCCTTTGGCCAGAAACATGTTCCCTTTGGCAGAGAAGCGTATGGCGCAGGGACGCTTTGAGGATGTGGCGTATTTCGTCCCGTTCTATCTTAAGGATTTCGTAGCCAAACCATCGAAACCACAAATTTGACAACAAGAAACAAAAGATACAATGAACATCAAAGGATTAGACTACAACACCACACGCCAGAAGCTCGTATTGCCAGAATATGGCAGGGAGATACAGCTCATGGTTGACCATGCCGTGGAACTGCCTGACCGGGAAATGAGGCAACGTTGTGCCGAGACCATCATCAACACCATGGCCCGCATGTTTCCACAGGGTAAGGACTCCATAGACTTCAAGCAAAAGCTGTGGGACCATCTCGCCATCATGAGCGGGTTCAGACTCGATATCGACTACCCCTACGATGTCAGTCAGGCACACAAGATGTCGGACAAGCCTGCTCGGCTGCCCTACCCCATGACGGACATACGCGTGCGTCACTACGGCAAGCTGGTAATGGATGCCTGCGAGAAACTGCGCGACATGGAGCCTGGCGACGAGCGCGACGAGCTGGTGAGGCTAACGGCGAACCAGATGAAGCGTGACCTCGTGCAGTGGAGCCACGGCTCGTGCGACAACGAGAAGGTTGCCGCCGACCTTGAGCACTTTACCAACGGCAAGATCAAGCTCGACCTGTCGACATTCGTATTCTCGAAGGTTGTAGCAGACGACATCAAGACCACGACAAAGAAAAAAAGAAGATAACGGCCTATGGAAGCATTCGTTATTGAGGGCGGCCACCGCCTGTCGGGAGAAATAGAACCCCAGGGCGCAAAGAACGAGGCACTAGAAGTGATATGCGCGACGCTGCTCACCACAGACCCGGTGAGGATAAGCAATATCCCAGACATTCTGGACGTGAACAATCTCATCAGCCTGCTTGCGGAGATTGGCGTGAAGATTACACGCCACTCGCGCAATGACTACACCTTCCAGGCCGACGAGCTGAACCTTGACTATCTGGACAGTCATGAGTTTGTGCGCAAGTGCGCAGCGCTGCGAGGAAGCGTACTTATGATTGGCCCGCTGCTCGGACGCTTCAACAAGGCAACCGTGGCCAAGCCCGGCGGAGACAAGATCGGACGTCGCAGGCTCGACACACACTTCCTGGGCTTCAAGTATCTCGGAGCGACATTCTGCCATGACGAGGAACGGGATGTATATCAGATAAAGTCTGACAGCGGGCTCCAGGGATGCTACATGCTGCTTGACGAGGCTTCGGTGACGGGAACGGCCAACATCATCATGGCTGCCGTTACGGCCAAGGGCACGACAACCATTTACAATGCTGCCTGCGAGCCATACATACAGCAGCTGTGCCACATGCTCAATCACATGGGAGCAAACATTAGTGGCATAGCTTCAAACCTCATAACCATTGTGGGCGTAGAAAGCCTGCACGGCGCCACCCACCGCATCCTGCCCGACATGATAGAGGTAGGCTCGTTCATTGGCATGGCGGCAATGGTTGGTGACGGCATCCGCATTAAAAACGTCTCTGTAAAGGACCTGGGCATCATACCCGAGGCATTCAGACGGTTAGGCGTGAGGGTGGATGTTGAGGGTGACGACCTTGTGATACCCAGACAGGAACACTATGTGGTAGACTCTTTCATTGACGGAACTATTATGACCCTCTCTGATGCCCCATGGCCTGGACTGACCCCCGACCTGCTGTCGGTACTCCTCGTCGTAGCCACCCAGGCCAAAGGCTCCGTACTGTTCCATCAGAAAATGTTCGAGAGCCGCTTGTTCTTTGTCGATAAGCTCATTGACATGAGGGCACAGATAATACTCTGCGACCCGCACCGGGCGGTAGTAGTTGGACACGACCACGCCCTTCAGCTAAGGGCAGGACGCATGACGAGTCCTGACATCCGTGCCGGTATAGCACTGCTCATAGCCGCCCTCAGCGCAAACGGCACAAGCAAGATTGCCAATATTGCGCAGATTGACCGTGGATATGAGGACATAGAAAAGAGGTTGAACAAGCTCGGAGCGAAAATAAGAAGAGTGGATGATTAGACGTGAGGATGTTTACAAGATTGGCACTATAGGCAAAGCCCATGGTGTGAAGGGAGAGGTGACGGTGTACGTTGACGACGACATTTTCGACCGCACGGACTCGGAGTACCTGTTGCTTGACATCGATGGAATACTGGTGCCATTCTTCATGGAGGAATACCGCTTCAAGAGCGATACGACAGTATTGGTGAAGTTCTGTGACATAGATTCTCAGGAGAAGGCTCGCGAGCTTACTGGCTGCGGAGTTTATTTCCCCCGAAGCGAGACAGCAGGCACCGATGACGGCATGTTGTCGTGGGCGGAGGTGGTAGGCTACATTGTCAAGGACACTACCACAGGAACTACGGTGGGGGCTATCTGCTCTGTAGACACGTCTACGGAGAACGTTCTCTTCGAGGTAACTGACGACGGCGGCGGCATCTGCCTCATCCCGGCAAATCCGGAACTGATTGCTGATATAGACACGGATAACAGAACCATTGCTATGTCCCTTCCGGAGGGATTGCTGTCTATTTGACCCGCTATGTTTAAGGTCTTGACACTCTTTACATGAAGACAAGCTGTCTGCTTTTCGCTGATGCGCAGGATTATGAGCTTGCGATAGTAGAGTAACAAAACAAAAAAACAACCAAACGATGAAAAAACAAATATGCATACTTGGCTCAACCGGGAGCATAGGCACTCAGGCTCTCGACGTTATAGAGCAGCATGCCGACCTCTACGAGGTGTACTGCCTTACGGCCAACAACCGCATTGAGGAGCTGGCACGCCAGGCTCACCGATTCAAGCCTGCCGCCATAGTTGTCGCCAACGAGGCACGCTACGGTGAGCTGTGCGAGCTGATGGCCGACATGCCCGACGTGAAGGTATATGCCGGAGCCCGTGCCCTGTGCGACATTGTCGAGGCTGGTCCCATCGACATGGTGCTCACGGCCATGGTTGGGTTCTCGGGACTGGAGCCAACCATACACGCCATCAAGGCAAGAAAGAAGATATGCCTCGCCAACAAAGAGACTCTCGTGGTAGCCGGAGAGCTAATCTGCCGGCTGGCCATGGAGAACCATGTGCCCATATTGCCTGTTGACTCTGAGCACAGCGCCATATTCCAAAGCCTTGCCGGCGAGGGCGACAACGAGATTGAGAAAATACTGCTCACCTGCTCGGGAGGCCCATTCCGCACACTCCCAGCCGACAAGCTGGCCAACGTAAAGGCCGCCGATGCACTGCGCCACCCCACATGGAATATGGGCGCGAAGATAACCATCGACTCGGCAACCCTTATGAACAAGGGCTTTGAGGTTATGGAGGCAAAATGGCTCTTCGGTGTGCCAGCCGAAAAGATACAGGTGCTCATCCATCCGCAGTCGGTGGTGCATAGCGCCGTGCAGTTTGCCGACGGCAGCGTGAAGGCACAGCTCGGAGTTCCTGACATGAGACTTCCGATACAGTATGCCTTCTCCTATCCCGACCGCATACACCTCAACGGCGACAGGCTGAACCTCTTCGGACATCCGCTGGAGTTCTTCGAGCCAGACGTGGAGAAGTTCCGTTGCCTTGCTCTGGCCTACGAGGCTATCAGCATGGGCGGAAACATGCCATGCATATTAAATGCAGCCAACGAGATAGTGAACGAAGCTTTCCGCCGCGACCAGATACCGTACACGGCCATTGCCGACATCATTGAGCAGACCATGAGGACGGTACCCATGGACAAGTCGGCCGACCTTGACACCTACCTGCGTACTGATGCCGAGGCAAGGGCGGTGGCTGAAGAACTGGCAGGCCGGTAACAGTCAGCATCCTCCGAATACGGAGATTGTTTGAAACATAAATACATATATATATACAACTGATGGAAATAATTCTAATCAAATTGCTGCAGTTCATGCTGGCAATTTCCTTACTGGTGCTCCTTCACGAAGGAGGACATTTCTTTTTCTCCAAGCTCTTCGGTGTAAGAGTGGAGAAATTCTATCTCTTTTTCGACCCCTGGTTCCACCTGTTCGAGTTCAAGCCACGCAACAGTGAGACTACCTACGGTGTGGGATGGCTGCCGCTCGGAGGCTACTGCAAGATTTCGGGTATGATAGACGAGAGCATGGACCGCGAGCAGATGAGGCAACCCATGCAGGAATGGGAGTTCCGCTCGAAGCCTGCCTGGCAACGCCTGCTTATAATGATTGGCGGTGTGCTGGTAAACTTCGTCCTGGCATTGTTCATCTACTCAATGATAATGTTTGCCTGGGGTGAGAACTACATTGCCATGAAGGATATGACCAAAGGCATGCAGTTCAATGCTGCCGCCAAGGCCATAGGCTTCCAGGACCACGACATATTGCTCGGCACCGAGAATGGCGACTTCCGCGAGTTTAGCGTTGACGTCTTCCGTGACCTCTCCCAAGCACGTGAGGTGCGCGTACTGCGCGACGGCAAGCAGGTGACACTGAATCTTAGCGGCGACCTGAACCTCCTGGACATGCTGCAGTCACGCCCGTCGTTCGCCCGTCCCTGGGCAGACTGCATCGTTGACAGCGTTGCCGAAGGCACACCTGCAGCCTCAATGGGACTTGCCAAAAGTGATGCCATCGTGGCTGTCGACGGGAAATCCATTGCCACCTTTGGCGACTTTGCCGACTGCCTGAGCATGAAGGCCGAGGACCTTGCCGACGGCATGACACACGCAGACAGCATGCAGGTGCTTGCCACAAAGATTGTTGTACGAAAGGCATCAACAGGCGTACTCGACACGGCAAGTGTCACTTTGTCGTCTGACGTTAAGCTTGGCTTCGTTGTCGCCAACGCCTTCAGAGACTACAAGGAAACACAGGTAAGATATGGTTTCTTCGAGAGCTTCCCTGCTGGTATCGTATATGGCTGGAACGTCCTGCGCGGATATGTCAGCGACATGCAGTATGTGTTTACTGCCGACGGCGCAAAGTCGCTTGGCGGCTTCGGCTCCATAGGCAATCTCTTCCCTGCCACTTGGGACTGGTACCTGTTCTGGAAGATGACAGCCTTCCTGAGTATCATCCTGGCATTCATGAACATCCTTCCTATTCCTGCCCTCGACGGCGGACACGTGCTCTTCCTGCTCTACGAGATGGTGACACGCCGCAAACCGTCAGAGAACTTCATGGTGTGGGCAGAGTATATTGGCATCGGCATTCTGCTACTGCTAATGATAGTTGCTAACCTTAATGACGTACTGCGATGGCTCGGTTATATGTAACAATTCTCGTTGCCGTCCTCATGGCGACAACCAACTGTCTGGCTGACGGCTGGACAACAATCCGCAATGGTAGTGTGTGGCTCGCCACCAACGGTGACACCGTACAGGCTCATGCTCCCGGCTTCCTTCACTACGGCGGCAGGTGGTATATGATTGGCGAGGACCGCTCGGACAGCTGGCACCCTGATGTCAACATGTATTCTTCTGATGACCTTGTCCACTGGCGTTTCGAAACCAAGATTATCCGCAATGGCGTAACGGTGCCTGAATTGGGTACCCGACGCTTCATTGAGCGTGCCAAACTGATGCACAACCCGCGCACAGGAAAGTTCGTGGTATGGTGCCACTGGGAAGGCCCACGCTATGCAGCGTCCGAGGCAGCCTGCTTCTCGGCAGACTCCATCTGCGGCCCATACAGGTTGGAATGGAGCGGCAGACCTCTGGGAGTGAAGTCACGCGACTGCAATGTCTTTGTCGACAACGACGGCGAGGCATACTTCGTCTCCACCACTGAGGAGAACACCAACATCGGCCTGTTCAGACTTGCCGACGATTATCTCAGTGCCGAAAGCCACGTATGCCTGATGCCCGGGCTGCGACGCGAGGCTCCCGTAATAGTACGGCACGACAATCTTTACTATATGCTCAGCTCTGCCTGTACGGGATGGGCGCCCAACCAGTGTATGCTGTCAGTATCCAAGCGTCTCGACAGGGGATGGAGCCAACTGGAGAAGATCGGCGACGACAAGGCCTTCCGCACTCAGGCCGCGGCCGTGATAGAAATCAAGGGAACTAAGAAGACAACCTATTTATATATAGGTGACCGTTGGATGGACCCCGACCTGCCATCGAGCAAGATTATCATCTTCCCTATCGAGTTCAAGGACGGCAAGTGCATATTCGAGTACAGAGACGAGTTCCGCATAAACTTTACCACAGGAGAGGTGGAATAGGCTTCCAACTCTCATATCTTTACAAAGTTTCAGATATTAAGCAAACCGCAAGCAAACGCTTACGGTTTGCTTTGTTTTTACATAACACAATACCATATTGTCAGAATCACGTCTACACAAACAAAATTAGTGATTAATAATCCCTATGTTATCGTATCAGAATGAAAGTAAATTTGTACTTTTGCAAACAATTTGATAGGAACATATAGGATTTATTAATTAAAACGCAACACGAAATGGCAAATGGATTGTATAATGCCTCTTACGAGCACGACGCTTGCGGTGTAGGCATGGTGGTTAACATCCACGGTAACAAGAGCCATGAGCTTGTAGACAATGCTTTGAAAGTTCTCGAGAACATGCGCCACCGAGGTGCAGAGGGAGCAGACAACAAGACTGGCGACGGTGCAGGTATCATGCTGCAGATTCCACACGAGTTTATATTGCTTCAGGGTATTCCCGTCCCCGAAAAGGGTAAGTACGGCACAGGACTGGTATTCCTGCCCAAGGACGAATCGCTGCAAGGACAGATACTGTCAATCATGATTGAGGAAATAGAGCGCGAGGGGCTTTCGCTTATGCATCTGCGCACCGTTCCGACCAATCCCGACTGCCTTGGCGAGTCGGCCCTCTCTACCGAGCCGGCCATCAGGCAGGTGTTCATCACGGGAGTGACAGATGACAAGGTAGGTGTATTCGAACGCACATTATATATAATAAGGAAGAAGATAGAGAAACGGGTGGCCGAGCTTGCAGCCCGTCACCCCGAGCAGCCATCGATAAACGACTTCTATATCTGCTCGCTGTCAAGCCGCAGCATCGTCTACAAGGGAATGCTCTCGAGCCTTCAGCTGCGCCTCTACTTCCCCGACCTCACCAACAGCTATTTCACCAGCGGCCTGGCTCTCGTCCACAGCCGCTTCAGCACAAACACCTTCCCTACATGGAGTCTTGCGCAGCCGTTCAGACTGCTTTGCCACAACGGAGAGATCAACACTATCCGCGGCAACCGCGGCTGGATGCAGGCAAGGGAGTCGGTACTGTCGAGCGACACTCTTGGCGACATACGCGACATCTCGCCGATAGTACAGCCTGGCATGAGCGACTCCGCATCGCTGGACAACGTATTCGAGTTCTTCGTCATGAGCGGCCTCTCGCTGCCCCACGCCATGGCAGTAATGGTTCCGGAGAGCTTCAACGACAAGAACCCCATCTCGGAAGACCTCAAGGCATTCTACGAGTACCACTCCATCCTGATGGAGCCATGGGACGGCCCGGCAGCACTACTCTTCTCTGATGGCCGCTTCGCTGGAGGCATGCTCGACCGTAACGGCCTGCGCCCGGCACGCTATACCATAACTAAGAACGACATGATGGTGGTGGCATCGGAGGTGGGAGTCATGGACTTCGACCCACAGGACATAGCCGAGAAGGGAAGGCTGCAACCAGGAAAAATCCTGCTCATCGATACCCAGGAGGGCAAGATATACTATGACGGCGAGATAAAGGAACAGCTGGCCACACAGCACCCTTACCGCCAGTGGCTCAACACCAACCGCATACAGCTTGAGAAAATACACTCCGGACGCAAGGTCAGCAACTCCGTTGACAACCTTCTACAAAAGGAGATGGAGTTCGGCTTCGGCGAGGAGGATGTCGACGGAACTATTGTCCCCATGTCTGTCAACGGACAGGAGCCAACGGCATCAATGGGCAACGACACACCTCTTGCCGTACTCTCGGACAAGCCACAGATATT
>SAMEA3663023__coassemble_1108_pt1 | contig 18645 bp, 12 predicted proteins | sample SAMEA3663023__metabat2_low_PE_013 | metagenome-assembled genome bin SAMEA3663023 (sample SAMEA3663023) | pig gut metagenome | biome: pig gut; feature: pig-associated habitat; material: faeces | place: France | collected 2012
TTTTTTAAGAAAAACGCATATTTTCACGCTCTCTTGACTTAAATCAACCGAAAAAGCGGAAGTATGGGAGGCTATACATTATTATATATATACCTTGGCAAAGACAAGTAGTTAGGGTGTACAGTTTGATGTGCAAAAATTGAATATCCTAATTCTGAAGTTCATGTCGGTAATTGTCGCGCTGTAAGCGCCTTTCCTTTGCCTTTCCTTTGCCTTTCCTTTCAGCCGGCGACCTTTGGTTCAGCCGGCGACCTTTGGTTCAGGGCGTTGCTACTGATATTTGTACATCAAACTGTACACCCCTAACAACTTAGTCAAAATAGATTAAAAAAACGGCACAGCATTTGCAAGGAATAATGGAAAGGAGTATATTTGCAGAACACAATATAGATATCATTAAAAAAAAGACATTAATATGGAAGTACAAGAATTAGAAAGACTCATTCGTCAGCAGGAGGTTGCAGATTCCAACGTATTCTCTGCCCTCATGCGTAAAGTGTATGTATGGATGACCCTTGCACTGGTGATAACAGGTGTCACGGCCGTAGGTGTGGCCAATTCTCCCAACCTGCTTGCCCTGATATACGGGAACAGCTTCACGATGTGGGGACTCATCATTGCCGAGCTCGGACTGGTAATGTATATCAGCGCACGCATAGAGAAACTGTCGCTGAGCACTGCGACCATACTATTCGCCGTTTATTCGGCACTCAACGGGGCCATGCTCTCATCGATATTCCTTCTCTACACCACGGCAGTAATATCGAAGGTGTTCTTCATCACCGCCGCCACGTTCGGCGTGACCGCCTTCTACGGCTACACCACCAAGAAAGACCTGTCGTCGCTGGGCAACATACTGTTCATGGCCCTTATAGGACTCATCATAGCAACCGTTGTGAACATGTTCATGAAGAGCAGTATGTTCGAGCTGATACTGAGCTACATCGGTGTGGCCATATTCGTAGGACTTACCGCATGGGACAGCCAGAAAATCAAGGAGATGCTGATGGTACAGCGCAACGCCGGAGAGGGCGCACAGAAAGTAGCCCTGCTCGGTGCCCTGTCACTCTACTTAGACTTCATCAACCTCTTCCTCTACCTGCTGAGGATTTTTGGCCGCAGCGATGATTAACCAAACAAGCAGGCTCACCCATCGTGAGCCTGTTTTTTATTTATTATGGAGAAAGACAACAACATAAGCCAAGAAGCAGCAAGGCTTCGCAACAGCCTATGGAAGCGGTTCAGGAAGGCTACAGCCTGCTACTCGCTCCTTTCCGATGGCGACAAGATACTTATCGGGCTGTCTGGCGGCAAGGACTCGCTGCTATTAATAGAGATGCTCGGCCAGCAGGCCCGCATCTTCAAGCCAAGCATAAAAGTGGAGGCCTGCCATGTGAGGATGCGGAACGTGAAATACGAGACCGACACCAGCTACCTTGAGCAGTTCTGCGAAAGATGGAACATGCCTCTGCATATAGTGACAACATCTTTCGACAGCAGCATCCCCACTTCCAAGCCAGTGTGCTTTCTCTGCTCATGGCACCGGCGCAAGGCACTCTTCGCCAAGGCGCAGGAGCTGGGTTGCAACAAGATTGCGCTGGGTCACCATCAGGACGACATCATCACTACCAGCCTTATGAACCTCTTCTTCCAAGGGCATTTTGGCAGCACTCCCCCACTCTACGACATGGACAGGATGCCTCTGTCAATAATTCGCCCTCTCTGTCTGGAGCACGAGGACGACATAAGCATATATGCCAAAATGGCAGGCTACGAGAAGCTCATAAAGGAATGTCCCTACGAGAACAATTCACAAAGGCACTATGTTAACAAACTGTTCAGAGACGCCGAGGCTGTCAATCCCGAAGTAAGACATTCAATATGGAAAGCTCTTACTGACAAGCCAGCAGATTAGTCAAGTCCATCGTATCAGAACGGGCTGTTCTGTTGGTGCTGCAAGCCTTATTCACATTAAATACGGGGAAAGAGGGAAAATATCCGTCTTTTTCTTTGTTATTCCAGAAAAAATATGTAAGTTTGCAAAATCAAAGTAACAACAGCTCAAAATTCATATTCAGACACAAATACAAGTAATTAAACAGAATATCTGAAATGCTTTATAAATAAAAATAGAGAAGGACGACACCATCAGTGTGGCGTACCCTCCATATTAATCAGCGACTCAATAATAGTGTATAGTAATATAAAACAAAACTTAATTTGGAATGTTGACAAAACAGATAGTCCGACAGTCTAATATCATCAAAACACTGAATCAATCAGCCATTGTAGCGACAATGGCTGATTGTTTTTTTGTGGGGTACACATATTATATACGTGCACAGAGGAAGAATTATCCGTAGGCCGCAATCACACCCCTGCTACGGCATCACGCAGACGCGTTAGCGCCTCTGCTACCAAAGCCCTTGGTGTTCCTACATTCATACGCATAAACCCCTCACCGCCCTGTCCGAACATCTCACCGTCGTTGAGAGCAAGTCGGGCCTTATCGACAAACAGACTTACGAGCGAGGCATGGTCAAGGTTTAGTCTACGGCAGTCGAGCCATACCAAAAACGACGCATCGGGACGCAATGGGCGCACGGCAGGAATATGCTCCCTGCAATAGTCCTCAACAAAGAGGATATTCTGCTCCACATAACTAATCATCTGCCTGCGCCACTCCTCTCCCTGCGAGAATGCTGCTATAGTGGCTATGGGCGAGAAGATAGTCGGCTCGTCAAGCTCATTAGCCTTAAGCCAGGAATAGAACCGTGACCTCAGACCGTCATCGGGAACGATGGCGAACGAGCTTACAATGCCTGCGATGTTGAATGTCTTCGATGGTGCACCGAAGGTGATGCTGCAATGGGCAGCCTTGTCAGAGGCAAGGGCAAAGGGAATATGCTTCTTTCCCCATAATGCCATGTCGCAATGTATCTCATCGGATATCACGATGATGCCCCTCTCATAACAGAAGTCAGCAAGTCGGGCAAGCGTCTGCCTGTCCCAGAGTATACCTGCGGGGTTGTGTGGATTGGAGAGGACGAGCACCTTACACCTGTCATCGGCCACCTGCGCAAGATTGTCGAAGTCCATGGAATAGGTGCCGTCGGCATTCTCATGCAGGGGATTGAATACCACTTCCCTGCCGTTGCCCTGCGGAGTGAGACGGAAGGGATGGTATACAGGCGGCTGGATGATTACCTTGTCACCAGGTTCTGTGAACACATTTATTACCATGCCTATGCCCTTGACGATGCCGGGAATGTAAGACAGCCACTCCCGCTTGACATCGAAGCCATGATGTTCGTGGAGCCATGCCATTACAGTCGGCCAATAGTCTTCTGGCTCTACGGTGTAGCCGAAGATAGGATGCTCCATGCGCTTGCGCAAGGCATCAACAACAAATGGCGGAGTCTCGAAGTCCATGTCTGCCACCCACAGGGGCAGAAGGTCTGCGCGGCCATAACGCTCGGCAAGCACATCGGTCTTGAGTGCGCCGGTAGACGAGCGGTCTATGATTTTGTCGAAGTCGTATTTCATTTTTTCTGTAGGGGGATAGATAAGATAGAGGAGATAGAGGGGATAGATAGGGGGGATAGATAGGGGGGATAAGTATCTTTGTCTATCTGGCGGATGCTGCCTGCCTGATATCCTCATAGATGTCGGAGACACTCTCAAGGCCAACAGATATGCGGACTGTGGTGTCGAGGACATCCATGGCGGCACGCTCGGCATCGGTGAAATTGCCGAATATGGTGCTGGCAGGATGTATGGCCAGAGTCTTGTTGTCGAAAAGATTTGTTGCCCTGCGGACAAGCTTCAGACTGTCTATGAAACGGTAACACGCCTGTCGGTCGGCAAGGTCAATGGTTATCATTGCTCCAGCCGTGGGACCGAACTGCCTTGCTGCCAGCTCATGGAAGGGATTGTCTTCCAGTCCTACATATCCAACATGTGAAATTCCGTCAACACTCTTTAGCCGCCTTGCCAGTTCAAGCGAATTGGCAGCCTGCACCCTGTATCGGGCGTCAAGAGTCTCAAGTCCGAGCGACTGCATATATGCCACATGCGGTGTCATATAGGCACCGAAATTGAAGAGCATCTCGTTCTTCATCCTGTTGGCAAACTCCTTCACCGTATCGTAGCAGATGACAAGTCCGCCAAGCGACGTGGCTCCACCGGAGAGATATTTGGTGCTTGACACAATCTCTATATCCACACCAAGTGCATGCGACGAGAACTGAGTGAAGGGTATAACCGTGGTGTCAGCAACCAATGGTACGCCGTGTCTGTGTGCTATGGCTGCCAAAGCCGACAGGTCAGCCACCTCCAACTGAGGATTTGTTATAATCTCCAGAAATATGCAGCATGTATTGTCGTCGACATTTCTCTCTACCGCCTCGAGGTCGAGCAGGTCGCACGTCCGTGCCTCAACGCCAAACCGCGGGAGGCTTGAGGTAATAAGCGAGAAGCTATTGCCAAACATATGTCTTGAAGTGACGATGTTCTTTCCCTGCGCCGACAATGCCAGCATAGTTGCGCTGATGGCCGCCATGCCCGATGACATGGCAACAACAGCATGTGCATTAGTGATGTTTCTCACCTTGTCCTCAAGAAACGTCACCGTGGGATTCATGACACGGGAATAATCGGGTGCCAGAACCCTTCCCGTAAATGCATCAGCCATATCGGCAGCAGTGTCAAACTCATAAGCGGCAGTATGATAAACCGGCATACTCAATGCCCCATAGGCATCACGTCTGCCAAACGGAGTGTCTATGGCCTTAGTCTGATTATCCATAATTATCACTACATTTTTTTGATAAGTGATGCAAAATTACTTCAAATATCGTTCAAAATCCAATATTCTTGCAAGAAAAATTAAGCATTTAGGAGAAAAAGTACCAAATTGGCTACTCTGCAGTTATGCGTATCGTGCCACCAGATGTTATATCCTCATGGCTGAACGACGTCTGCCCTTCGGCTCCTGGCAATACGGTGAATGTTTTGCCGTTCTCGAGGTTGAACGTCACCTTGTCGAAGGTTGTCACACCACACTGATACAGAGGAAAAGCCGGACAAACGGGATAGAAGCCCATGGCAGAGAACATGTACCATGCCGACATCTGCCCTGCGTCGTCGTTGCCCGAGAGTCCTCCCGGCGTGTCGTTGTATTCCGTATCGAGAATATGCCTTATGACCTTTCTTGTCTTCTCAGGCTTTCCTATATAGTTGTAAAGATATGGTATCTGGTGGCAAGGTTCGTTGCCGTGCCAGTAAAGAGGTCTTGATGTAGAAGAGTCTGACAGGCCAAACATCATGTCGAGTTTCTGCTCGAACGCCTTCTCTCCTCCCATTCTGTAGATGAGGTGCTGTATATCATGCGGCACGTACCAGGAGTAATGACATATCGAGCCTTCGGTGATGAACGACTGCCTGCTAACCAGGTCAGTGCATCCTTGCCACGAGCCGTCCGCATGTCTGCCGTCGGCCCACCCCGTAGCTGGATTTATGACATTGCGCCAGTTGCGGCATCTGTCCATAAGCCTGTTGTAGTCTGCATCTTTAGACAGAGCCTTCGCCATCTGTGCCACGGCAAAGTCGTCGTAGGCATATTCCAGTGTGCGTGATGTCTGCTCGCAGGTATGGAACGCCTCCTTCACGCTGTCCTCCATAGGTATATACCCATATTTAATATAGGAGTCGAGAGCCCTGCGTCCCATTCCATCGGTATATTCATCGTACGATGCGGGACTTTCGAAGGCATTCTTGCGCATGGCATCGTAAGCCTTGTGCGCATCGAAGTTGCGCACACCTTTCACATAAGCGTCGGCAAGTGCAACCGAACAATGGTCGCCTATCATGGCTGCGGTGTAGCTGTTCCAGCAGGGGAATATAGGTAGCCAGCCGTTACTGTCGTACATGTCTACCAGCGACTGCATCATCTGTCCAGACAGTGTCGGGGCTATGATATTGTAGAGCGGCAACTGGGCACGGTAAACGTCCCACATGGAGAAGTCTCCGAAGTATTTATGTGTAGAATGAGTAGGTAGGATGGAAGAATCCATGTGTTTTGTCTCACCAGAGGAGAAACATGGATAGTCGCCGTTACAGTCGCTCATTTCACGGGGCAGGAAACTGGCACGGTAGAAGGCACCATAAAACTGGTTGACCTTTGCCAAGTCGGCAGTCTCGACATCGATGGAATGGAACCTGTCTATCCATTTCTCCGCATTGGCAACCACCATTCGGCTGAAGTCGGGCGAGTCCACATCAGACAGTTCGGCGTTAAGGTTGGCAATAGCTCCTTGCTTACCCGTAAACGAACTTGCAGTGGCAAAGAGCAGAGGAGTATGCGCACGCGCCTTGAAAGACAGCCACAGACAGGGGGTCTGGCCTTTTGTCATACCGAAATCAGCCAATTCATCGTAGTATCTCAGTACGAAATGTCCGGAGAAGCCGGCTGGTTCTCCCCATCCCTGATAAATTCTGTGAACGGGATTGTAGCCATAAACCATGCGGTTCAGGGTATCTACCTCTATATATCCCAGCTGTTCGTCGCTGTTGGCATTGATTACTATATGTACCGTCTGGTCGGCATCGGGAGTTACGCGCAAGAGCGAGGCATGGCTGTCGGCAGTCAGTTCGGCAAGCAGATGCTCGTCGTCAAGCCTCACGGCATAGTAATGCGGGTGTGACCATTCCCTGTCGTGGCTGAAGCGTGTGGCCCTTTCTTCCGGCAGCAGCCTCAGCTTACCGCTTATGGCAGCCACGGTAAACGAGCCGTAGTCCTGCGTGCATCCGCCCACTATCCAGTGGCTGTTGCGGAAGCCCTGCAGCAGCGAGTCCTTATAATAATATGGTGCGATGCACTTCTGTTCAGTGTCCTGCGTCTGCGGAGTCCAGAAGTTCTGTCCGTTAGGAACGAGCACCGCCGGCAACGTCTGCCCATGTTCCTCGCTGCCTTTACCGAATAGTCCGGCTGTGTTGGTATTGGCCTGTGCCGTACCGACCATAGTATTGAGGCAATGCAGCTGACGAAGGTGCTCCAGCCTGTGTATGCGCTGCTGCATACAAGCCTTTATCTCTGTCCAACGATAAAGGCGGCTACCGGGAACAAACTCGGTGAAATCGGGGGTTTCTGCAATATCATTGCGCTCATTAAGCATAAACCTTACGAGCACGTCATCATCAGGACGAGCCGCATCGGGCGTTGTCTTGCGGTAGAACACCATCTGAAGGTTGGCTGCCATCGGCACTACAACATCCATGAGGTCGGAGTGTTCGCTATCGACAGCCTGCTGAGTGTCGGGATGAAGAGGATAGGGATTGTTGTAGCGCATGTTCAGCAACGTTAGCAGACGGTAGAGCGAAGTGTCGTGACCGAAGCGAAGTGTCGCCGAGGGCTTTGCTGACATCAAGGCGGCATCGGCTTCATCGACGATGTTCTGCCATAAGCTCAAAGCCGACCTTGCCGGTATGCCATCGTTGGTGGCATAGTTGCCATTGCATATAGTCATGCGAAGGTTGTTGGCGCAGTAGAAGGCACGGAACTCGGCATCGGTGAAAAGGCCGTCGAAGAGCGTTTCGATGTCTTTCGGATAACGTTTGAAGTTTAGTCCGACATCCTGCAACGACGAGGTGACAGCCTGCATCTCACTCATGAACCTCATGTGCTCAGCAACCCTGGAAGGGTCTTTGAACAGCTGGGCCATGAAACGTTCGGGGGTGGTTCGGGCCACTATATTAAGCGATTTCTCCAGCTCCTTCAGCTCTGGAGCGGTGTAGGCAATCCATGTCATGTCGGCAGAGTCGGCTGCTATATCCATCTCGAGTGCAGGCTGAAGCGACTGCATCATTGCAGTAAAAGCCTGCATACTCTTCACGCAGCGGTCAACGACGCTGGCGCGTGCCTTCACCCTGTTTCCCGGAGCGAATATCTGTGGCAGCCTGCTGTACATGCGCCGCGCTATGCCCTCATGTTGGATTGCGCCCAGCCGCGACAGCCTTCCTCCATTGCCACGGGCATTGTCGAGCACCTTCCTCATAGCCTTCTCCACCTTTCTGCCAAGTGGAGTGAGGTTTTGCCTGTCAGCGAAATAGGAATAGAGCCACTCATACCGCTCGTCGTTCGTCATCCAACGCGAGCCATGGCGTCCATAGTGGCTAAGGTAAAACGGAGTATAACCTTCTGGAGTAGCATCTATAAGGTTGTCTGCCATACTGGCATAAGGGTAGGCATGGTAAATGCCTCCCATCTGCCGTCGGTCTTGTGCGTCGGCCATGCCGAATATCATGCAGGTGGCAATAGCGATAATAAGTTTCTTCATAGGTCAAGCAGTATGTTATTGTTTCATGTCCCAGTCTATACCCAACGGGTTGTTCTTCATCTTCATCACAATGGGCAGCTCACGGTCTTTGGCAATCCACATCTCGGTATTGTCCTTGTCAGCCCTGACATGTATGTTTTCGGCGGTTTCATCGACTTTCCGCCATGTGATACCGTCGTATGTAAAGCGTCCCTTGGCAAGCAGAGCAGCGTAAGCCGCCTTGGAGATAAAGCCGAAGGTGCCGCTCACATTATCGTAGCGTGCATTCCTCGCCTGCGCACTCTCCCACGTGAAGCCCGATGCGTTGTCCACTACATTGCGGTGGATGTTATATATGGCAGTGTTGCATCTTACCTCCAGAATATCACCATTCCATCGGTATGAATAAGGCCAGTTGCGGTATTGTCGGTTCTGCACAAAGCACATAAGCATATCGTTCTGAGATTTCTTCTCTATGGCATCATCCTGCGGGAACTCCAGAAACTGGCTGGTTCCGGCAAGCGGATATTTGCCAAGCATTCCCCAGATAAGCCAACTCGACATTGCTCCTCCGTCATCATTGCCCGGCAGGCCGTCGGGCTGGTCACTGAAGTTCTCGTTGATAATCTTCGTTACCCGGTCACGCGACAGGTCGGGACGTCCTATGAAATGGTAGAGCCATGGTGTGAGGAAGCTCGGTTCGTTGGCAACATTGTAATGTCCTTCGGCAAAGAAGGTGTCAAGACGCTTGCGGAAGGCATCGGCACCACCGCATGCATCGATGAGACCTGGCACATCGTGGGGCACGCTAAGGCTGTACTCTGCCGACAGCGCCTCGTAGAAGAAGGTGTTCCACCAAGGCAGATACCACGGTGCGACCTTTGTGTCGGGGCAGTAAGGGATAAGTGGATGATAGACCTTAGACTTTCCCCAAGGCACGGAGTCGAGCCACCGTCCCTGTGCGTCACGCGGCATGATGAAGCCTTTCATGCCCTTCCACTCGTAGTCAGCGCGCCACAGGTTGCGCCAGTTGCCCGAGCGTGACATATACTTATCATATATATCCTCCTTGCCGAGGCGCTTTGCCACCTGCGCTATGCACCAGTCGTCGAAGGCATATTCCACAGTCCGCGTTCCGGCACGCGGTATGCCGTAGGGTATATATCCCAGGGTGTTGTATTCCTGAAGTCCTCCCCTGCCCTCCTTCTCGTGGTCGGCGGGCGGCACCTCTGCATCCTTTATCATTGCCTGCAGTGCAAGCTCGTAGTCGATACCGTCGAGTCCGCGTGCCATAGCATCGGCAACAACCACTTCGCCATGGCTACCTCCCTGCGTGCGGCCGTTGCAGTCGCCGCTTCGCGCATCGGGCATGTAGCCCTCGTTCTTATATATATTAAGGAGGGAGTTCACTATGTCACGCTGTATCTCCGGATAGTATACGCCGAGCAGAGGGGTAGACGTGCGATAGGTGTCCCAGATGGCATAGTAGTCGTCATAGTATGGAGAGTCTGCCCACTTAGGGTTCTCGCCAGTCTTGTTGACCGGCATGAGCATGACGTGATAAAGTGCGGTATAGAACATTCGCATATTCTTCTCCGTGCCCTGATATTTCAGCCTTGAGAGCATCTTCTGCCATTCCGCCCTCAACGTGGCGAGCTGTTGGCCGAAGGTGTTGGCGGGAATGTTGGCTCGCGCCTTCTCGCACGACACGTAGGATATGCCCACCTTGATATTGACGGTTTCATCGGCAAAAGCCAGCCTGCATGTCTGCTCGTCCGACTGCAACACACTGAAAGCCTTGTCGGTATGCAGGGAGAAATAAACGGTGTATGCATCGCCGTTGTTCCATCCGCCCCGTACCGATGACCATCCTTCCACGCATGTCGGAGACACTATGCTGACATGCGTTCCCACGAGCTGCTGCGCCTCGCGCTTGTCGGGAATGGTGTCCTTGCCAAGAAACCACGAGGCATCAATGAAGAGTCTGCCCGGCTGCGGGTAGCTGATGTGGTAGAAGGCACAGCGCCCGGCGGTCGTTATCTCTGTGCTGATATGGTTCTGGTATAGGCACGAATAATAGCCGAGATCTATCGTCTCGCCTATACGCCTTTGCGCCATCACTCCCTCCCTGAGCTGCTGTCCGTCGAGGTAAGGCTGCAGAAGGATGTTGCCATACTTCTGTCCTCCTCCTGTTCCGCTGACGTGTGTCTGCGTGAAGCCGGCCACTTTCTCGGGCATTGGTGCCCATCCGGCATTGGGCATGTTGACACAGTCGGGGCCGGGCTTTACCATGCCGAAGGGCATGGCAGGGCCGATGAACGTGCGCCCCAGACCGATGCTGCCTATACGCGGGTCGACATACTGCGTGTAGTCTTCTGCCATGGCAACGGCTACGGACACCAACATAAACAATGACAATAACGTTTTGCGCATAATACTGAGGAATGTGTATTTTTGGTTTAGTGGTTATAAAAACCATCCGATAAATCTCTTTGTGCAAATATACGAAATAATATCGGAACTGCGGATGCATTGCCGTGTATTTTCTATGAAAATCCACAATGGCACATGCAATGCTTTGCGTCGGCACTTGCAAAGCTTTGCATTGGCACTTGCAAAGCTTTGCGTTGGCTCATGCAAAGCTTTGCGTTGGCACATGCAATGCTTTGCGTTGGACAATACACTGCGGTGCGCCGGCCAACACACAGCTTTGCGTCGGCCAATACACTGCGGTGCGTCGGCCGATGAGTGATGCTTAACCTATGCCGATTACCAGTGCAAGAAATCCGAGCGGTGAGTTGACAAGTCGTACGCAAAAAAAGGGCAGACCGTGAAGTCTGCCCTGAAATTTATTCTTAGTTGTTGTAATCCGTAAAGGAAAGCGGATTAGTAGCCTGGGTTCTGTGCCCAGTTGGTGTTTACATTCATGATGCCCTCTGGAATTGGGAGTATACGGCGTGTCTTGTCGAAGTTGGCAATCTCCTTGCCGTCATTTCCGATAAGTCCCTTCTTGTGGAAGCCATACTCGCTCTCGAATGTACCGAAACGGATCATATCGTTACGGCGCCAGTTCTCGTCGAAGAACTCACGGGCACGCTCGTCGAGCAGTTCGGCAAGCGAAGGATTATGGTCGAGCTGCGGAGCATGAACATAAGCACGGATTTTGTTGAACAGCGACTGTGGTGTATCACCATTGGTAGCCTTGGCGCCACGTGTGATAGCCTCGGCCTTGGTCAGAAGGATATCGGCATAGCGGAAGATTGGAATGTCGTTAGACTGGTTACGTCCGTTCTTGTAGTCGTCGTTTATCAGGAACCACTTTACCGACTTGTAACCCTGGCTCCATCCATGAACATCCTTTCCTACGTTGATAGCAGAAACATTTTCCTGACTATTATCCTTCAGTACAATATCCTTGGACAAGACAACATCTTCACCTTTATATTGGAAAGGAACATTAGTCTTGTTATAGTTAGCGTCAAACATGTAAATCTTGCCTGCAAGCACATGCTCCTGACGGTCGTCAGTAGGCAAGGCCATCAATATGTCAGACATCTCAGGCGTGATAGAGAAGTTGCCACCACACGACTGAGACAGTGGCATACCATAATAACTATCGAAGGAGCCCTTAGACTGACGCCAAGTACGCGGACGGGAATATTGCATACCAGTTGCCTCGGTTGTATGGTAAGGCATAGCATAGATGAAATCCTTTATCTGCACGCCATTGTTAGGATAGAACTTTGAGCGGTAGCCGTTTGAGCCAGCAGCGATATCGAACACACCACTCTTGATGATTTCGTCACACCACTTTACACAGTCGTCCAGCTTCTCGTTCTTGGCTGTTGCAGCATCGAAAGTCGCAATATCAGGAGCAGTATAAACAGCCCAGTTGATATAGAGTTTCACGAGAAGAGCCTCAGCCATCCACTTGTTAGGCTTGCCGTATGTCTGCTCGTTGTTCTCCTCTGTCAGGTAAGGTATAATCTCCAAAAGTTCTTTCTCGATATACTTTGCCACCTCTGCACGCGGCTTGCGCTCTACAGCCTCATCCCCGCTTGGTATTCCATCAAGAATTGGCACGTCGCCATAAGCATCCATCAATACGAAATGATAGTATGCGCGCATGGCACGAGCGGGTGCTACGGCCTCTGGTGCGGCATTAGGTCCGCCCATGGTAAGAATGGCATTGTTGGCCTTGGTTATACCTGAAGACAAGTCGCCAAACCATCCGAGGCTTGCGTCCGTATACCTGTAAGAGTGTGTACACGCATGGGCATAGGTACCATCATCAAAATAGTCTCCATCAAAGCTTATTCCTACCCACTCGTCAGAAGACAGAGCCATAGCCTCCATGTAGCGGCGTCCCATGGCTCCACGGAACTGATAATAGACATCGGCCATAAGAGCCTCCATAGCAGCATCCGATGTAGGATATTTGACATACTGGGAATTTACATCAACATCCAAATCTGTACATGCCGAAGTGACACCTATCAATCCGGCTGCCAATAATAATTTTATATTAAGTTTCATAACTTGTATACTATTTAAAAGTTAACCTTTACACCAAAAATGAACGAGCGAGTGTGAGGATAGAATGTCTCACGGAAGTCGATACCAGGCTGCAATCCGCCAAGGTTCACTTCTGGGTCAATACCGTCATAGCCTGTGATGGTGAATACATTCTTAGCGGTTCCGTATACCTGTACGCTCTTGAGCCATCCACCGAAGTTGTCGAATGTGTAGGCAAGAGTCAAAGTAGACAGACGCAGGTAGCTGCCATCCTCGAGATAGCGGTCAGAAGGATAATTATATTTGCCGTCGGTCTTGAAATACGGGTCATTGAGAGCATCTGCCATAACATTCTTTCCACCAGCCAAGAGGCTTCTGCTGTTATAGTGAGCCTTTGTGGCATTCATAATCTTGTTGCCGATATTTCCCTGGAAGAATGCCGTCAGAGACCACTTCTTGTAGTTCAACGTGTTGTTCCAACCATAAGTCAGCTTGGGCAGAGCGCATCCAACCTTTGTCTTGTCTGATTTAGTTGGCTCTGTAGTCTTCTCGCCTGTACGCTCACCGGTCTCAGGGTCGTGTACCCAGAATGTAGACTGTCCCTGCTCGTTGTAGCCTGCCCACTCGTATGTCCAGAATGTACCGAGCGACTCGCCTTCCATGATGCGCTGAACCTCACCGTTTGATGATATTCCCGCAATATTTGGGTCACCCCAGTCCTTGTATTCTACCGAATACTTTGTGTTGGAAAGCTTGTTGACCTTGTTCTTGTTGTGTGCGAGGTTAAGTGTTGTCTGCCATGTGAAGTCCTTGGTCTTTACAGGTACAGCATTGATGGTAACTTCGATACCGGTATTGGTGATGTCGCCAACGTTGGCTTGCATAGTGCCTACAGGATAGATGTTGGTAGAAACATCGTAACCCCAGATAAGGTCGGAAGTCTTCTTCGAATAGAACTCAATGCTACCGCTGAGACGGCTGTTGAGGAATGCAAAGTCAACGCCGACATTGAACATCTTAGTCGTTTCCCACTTCAGGTCCGGGTTACCGTTCTGTGTGGCATTAATCTTTGAGTATGTAATGCCATTGTAAGTAAAGCTGCTGGCCGAATCCAGGCCGAAGAGAGTATAAGCGGAATATGCGCCGAAGCCGAGAGCGTTACCGCTGACACCATAGCCCAGACGGAGCTTCAGCTGGTCGAAGATGCTGCCCTTGAGGAAAGACTCCTCTGCGATATTCCATGCTGCGCTGACAGACGGGAATGTACCCCAACGGTTGTTTGCGCCGAATACCGAAGAGCCGTCACGGCGTATGGTTGCCTGCAGCATATACTTGCCATCATAAGAATAGTTGGCACGGCCATAGAAAGAGATGTTGCGTACAGTCTCCTCAATACCGCTGTCGACATCTGTCATGCCGTTGATAAAGTTACCATAAGAAAGGTTCTTGAAGCCAAGCTGGTCATCATAGAAATTGTATACAGACACGCCGAAGCCGTCGTTGTTGGTACGCTCTTCCCAAGAATAACCTGCCATAAGGTCGAGCTTGTGTACCTTTGCGAAGGTCTGTCCGTAGTTCACATAGGTCTCGAAAGTCTGGTTGTGTCCCATGCGTGTGTCACGGTGCGCCTTACCACTGTAGCCACCAGAAAGGAGCTGTGACTGCGTGCTGTTGTAATAGCTATAAACCCTCTGGTTGGTGTTGTATGAATAGTTGGCGTTCCAAACAAGTCCGTCAATAATCTTAAGGGCAGCCTTGCCGGTGAACTGTGTTCTTCTCCACTCAAACTCGTTGGCATCCTCGTTAATCATTGACAACGGGTTGAAGTTCTGCGAGCCGAGATCTGACTTATACCATGAGCCGTCGTCGTTACGGACAGGATTTACAGGTGAATAATAGTTCATTGCGTCCAGTACAGACTCACCTCTTTGTCCTGTAGGCACACCCTTATGCTTTCCTCTCATGGCATTGATGCCAGCCGAAAGGGTCAGTCGGTCCTTAAGCACGTTGGTGGTGACAAGCGCGCGGCCATTGACACGGTTCATACCAGTACCACGAATGACACCGTCATTATTGATGTAGTTAAGGCTGGCAATGTATTTTGTCTGCTTGCTGCCACCACTGATAGAGAGGTTGTGGTTCTGGCTGAAGCCTGTGCGCAGCACCTCGTCCTGCCAATCGGTATTGGCACCCGGGTCCTCAACAAGTTCTCCGGAAGCGCGGAGGTCGGCAGCAGACGCCATGTCGAGAGTATTAAGCACACTGTTCAAGGCCACATAACCGTTGTACGACACATTGGTACGGCCCTCGGCACCACTCTTTGTGGTAATTATGATAACACCGTTGGCAGCCTTTGAACCATATATGGCGGTAGCTGTAGCATCACGGAGCACGTCGATAGACTCGATGTCATCAGGAGCCACCATCGAGATATCCATACCGGGGATACCGTCTATTACATAGTATGGCTGCATGGCCTCACCCTCACGAAGAGAAGACGAGCCGCGGAGAGTGATGCTTGGCGCACCATTAGGGTCACCAGTAGAGGTGATAACCAGACCGGCTACCTTGCCCTGCAGCATCTGTGCCGGGTCGGTATACACGCCCTGGTCAAGATCCTTGGCAGACACAGTCGTGATGGAAGAGGTTACGTCCTTGCGACGCATGGTACCGTAACCAACAACAACGACCTCGTTGAGTGTCTCGTCATCAGCCGCAAGGACCACGTTCTGTCCTGGAGTGATGTACTTTGTCTCGTAGCCAACGTAAGAGACTTTGAGTTTGGCATTGGCCTTAGTAGTCTTCAGTGTGTAGCGTCCGTTGGCATCGGTTACGGTACCGTTTGATGTACCTTGTTCCAATACGGTCACGCCTACCAGAGGTTCACCATTGGCATCTTTGATGACACCAGTTTTCTGGCTTTGTGCCATAGCTGCTGTACTACAAAGCAAGAGGGATGCCAAAGAGAATGTCTTCAGCATGCCTGCTTTAGAATAGTTTCGTACTTTTAGCATAACTGTTAATTTTAAAGGTTTATGAATAAATTATAATTTGGTTGCAAAATTACCATTATTATAAGTCAACGATATTTAGTTAGTGTGTCATTTCCGTTACCACGTCGAGCGTGCAGCCTGTAACGTTCTGCGTTGTCACGGCACGTCCCTGTGTAGGCATGAACTGCGTGTCGCGGCACGGGCGCAGGTCGATGGCTCCGCCCTCATAGGCAGTAACCTTCTTCCTGACAAGCCTTACATTGCTGAAATGGACATTATTGACCTTTCCCTCGACGTCACCGCCCACGAAGCATCCGTTCTCGCTGTTGGCGACGATGTTATTGAAATATATGCGGCTCACCTCTCCGCAGCGTCCTACCGTCTCGCCCTTAGGGAAACGCCAGTTGGCATCCTTGTGGTTGCCGTTGGCTCGCGGATAGCTGGTAACATATATTGGCTCTGCCTTTCCCCACCACACGTCGCTCCATAGCTGGCAGTCCATGATGATGTTAGAGAACATCACGTCGGTGACGGTTCCCTCGTCACGGTTCTGTATGCCCAGTCCCCGGTTGGAGCGTGTTATGACGCAGTTGTCGAACACCACATTATATATAGAGTCCATATTCTCGCTGCCAATCTTTATTGCGCACGAGCGGCTTGTCATCACGCAGTTGGTGACCGTTATGTCATGGCACGGTCCGTACTGCTCAAACTCACGTCGGTTCTTAAGGCAGATGCAGTCATCGCCCGAGGTGATGTGACAGTTGCTTATCCTCACGTTGCGGCTGTGGTCGAGGTCTATGCCGTCGCCATTGCGTATCTTGAGATTGTTGAGCAGGCTGATGCCGTCTATCACCGCCCCGTCGCATCCAATGAGATGCACCGTCCAGTAGGCACCGTCGCGGATGGTAATGTCGCGGACAGTGAGATTTTTCACGTCTATGAGCGTAAGTACATGCGGACGTGGGTCGAAGGTTGTAACGGGCTTAAGCTCGTAGGAGTCGTCAAGTTCCTTTCCCATGAATGCAATGCCGTTGCCGTGAATGGTTCCCTTGCCTGTTATGGAGATATTGTCTGCTCCATTGGCATATATCCACATCATACCCTCGCCACGGTTCTCCCCGAACGCACTCAGCTTGTAGATGCCCTCGTCGGGATTGGCCAACAGCACTGCAGTAGCCTCAAGATGCAGGTCGACATTGGATTTCAGGCACAACGGCCCCGACATGAAGGTATGGTTGGCAGGCAACAGTACCGTGCCGCCACCATTGGCCGAGCACTCGTCAATGGCCTGCTGTATGGCTTTGGCGTCATCTGCAATCTTATTGCCCACTGCACCATAGTCAACAACATTATATATGCGTTGCGCATAAGACGACAATGAGAGAACCAACAAAAAAAGAATGTATATGAATTTCGTCATAGATTTAATAATAACTGTTAGTAGCGAACAAGCAAACCTCAAGCCCTACAAATGGCTGATGATTTACACATATATTATATATTACATTGCAAAGATAGTGTATTTTTAAAAACCAAACAACTTTTATTGAGTTTTTTTTATTGTTTATGAAAATTCTCTGTAAGTTAAGGTGGGTTCTATCAACTTACACCATCAAAATGTTATTAATAACAAAAAAGCAGCACTATGCAGGAGTGATTTCCGCACAGTGCTGCTATGATGTATACTGGCTACAGCCAGAGGCCTGAGCCACAGGCTGCCAACAGGATGTTATTCCTTTACGCGGTTGAGGTAAGATCCATCGCGTGTGTCAACCTGGATAAGGTCGCCCTCATTGATGAAGAGAGGTACACGAATCTCAACGCCGGTCTCCAGAGTAGCTGGCTTGGTAGCGTTGGTAGCTGTATCCCCCTTGATACCTGGCTCAGAGTGGGTTACGCGCAGATTGGTTTTAACAGGCATTTCAGCGAGGAGGATAGTGCCGTCGCTGGTGTCGGTAACAACCTCAACAACATCGCCTTCCTTCATAAACTCCACACCGGTAATCTGCTCCTTGTTGACAGGTATCTGCTCGAAAGTCTCCTGGTTCATGAGGATGCAGCCTGTTGGGTCTTCATAAAGATACTGATATGGGCGACGCTCCACGCGTACGTCCTCAAGCTTGAAGCCAATCTGGAATGTGCGCTCGAGCACTCTTCCGTCGGAAACATTCTTCAGCTTGGTAATCATTACAGTGTTGCCCTTACCTGGTTTCCTGTGCTGGAAGTCGATGCAAGTCCAGATTTTGCCATCCATGCGGATGCAAGTTCCAATTTTGATTTCCTGTGAATTAATCATTGTCTTATATGTGTAAATGTTTGTATATTCACTAATTTTGCGGTGCAAAGTTACTATATTTTTATAAAAAAACATAGAAATGTGGGCGAAAAATCACTTTATTCTTTGTCAATTGGAAAATTATGAGTAATTTTGCAGCCCAAAAGGCAGGTTCCGCCTGCTGTTACACAGAACATAACATCAAAAAGTCAAGAATAAAATGAAAAGAACATTTCAGCCCCACAACCGTCGCCGTGTGAACAAACATGGTTTCCGTGAGAGAATGTCGACAAAGAACGGCCGCCGCGTATTGGCTTCCCGCCGTCGTCATGGTCGCAAGAAGTTAACTGTTTCTGACGAGCACCACGGAAAGTAATCCTGTTTGCTACAAAGAAGCGTAAGGGCAGCAAAGAGACTGATTGTTTCTTTGCTGCCTTTGTTGTATACAGTCGTTTTGTCCAATGAGCCATATATGCAAAACCAAAAAAAGGCACAGTAGCAAAAAGGTGTGGGTATAAATAAAAAATGTTACCTTTGCAGTTAT
>SAMEA3663023__coassemble_1146_pt1 | contig 17831 bp, 7 predicted proteins | sample SAMEA3663023__metabat2_low_PE_013 | metagenome-assembled genome bin SAMEA3663023 (sample SAMEA3663023) | pig gut metagenome | biome: pig gut; feature: pig-associated habitat; material: faeces | place: France | collected 2012
GTTATCTGTCCTGCCATTATCTACGCTTTTGCGCTTACAGCGCGACAATCAACTACATGACATAACCCAGGGTGTCGCTACGCTCTACCCTGGGCTATGTGCTTCTGCGCTTTCAGCGCGTGCTGGATAATGTTCCACTACTAAGAACCAAGGCAAAAGGTCTAAGGTAATTATTGCGCTGAACCAAAGGTCGCCGTGGATCTCTGGTTCAGCCAACGACCTTTGGTTCAGCGCGTACCGCCTCCTGTGTATGTGACAAAAAAAACAGGCTGCTCATTACTATGGATGAGCAGCCTGGATTATGTTCTTTGCGATATAGCGACTTGGACTATTTGAATGGCAAGTACCAGTTTTCAGGTATTGTAAGGTCCTTTACCGGGTTCTTGTACTGCAACTTGCGTGCGAGCCAACGGCCACCAAAGTCAGGATTATAGAGGGCGGCACGGTTCTTATGTCGTGCAAGACGCATCAGGTCGTACCAGCGTGTTCCCTCGAATGCAAACTCCAGAGCATACTCGTCACAGAGCAAGTCCTCCATGGCATTGATAGAGTCCGCCTTGGTTGTTCCGACATTCACCTGATAGGTCTGGGCAATGCTCCTCATCTTCTGTCCGACAATAGAATCAAGCTGATAGGGCGAACGGCCAGGATAGTTGCCGTCTCCTGTTACGCCAGAACCATGCTGGTGGATGCCAAAGTTGGTGCTGGCATAGTTGGAATTGGTCTGTGCCGGGAAGAGAGACCTATACTGGTCAGAAAGGAGCGGATAGGTGTTCTGCAGAAGTTCGCGTGTCTCATCAGTGATATAGGTACGTGTGGTGTCGAGGAGGGATTCCGTGATACCATCCTTGAGAATGGCGAATGCCGCATCGACATGTCCCAGACGGTTGAGTGCCTCTGCAAGGTGCAGGTAAATGGTGGAAGTACGGTATAGATAAATGTTTCCACTGTTGTACTTGGTAATCCACTGCTTGGTAGAGTCTGCACCCGTACCTTTGGTAACAATGGCTTTTGAGCGCATGTCGCCCCACTTCACACCGCCAACATACTGCTGTGGCAGACCTCCAGTGACGCTGCGATAATAGTAATAGTCACAACTGTCGGACAACGCCCAGTATTGATCCGAAGCCATTATCTGAACCTCGTCCATCCTAAGGCTGTCTATTCTGCTGGATGTGGAATAATAGTTGAAGCCGAAGGCCAACGGCAACGACGTGGTAGTACCACGCAGGCGATTTACAGACATTGGGATGTATGAGAGATAGTCAATCGTTGAGTTGTTGTCAAAAATACCACTCCAAAGCACCCCGGATAGACCTCCATCGTAGTCAGATGGTACGTAAGTGATGTCCGAGAATGATAGCCTTGAGCTAAATCCCAGAGCATAACGGTCGACTGGTTCAGCCACACGTGTGAGGTAGGTGGTGTAATGGGATGCCGCACGGGCAAAGTCACCAACCTCAAGATACATCTCGCCAAGAATTACGTCAACAGGAATGAAGCAGTACTTGGTGAACATACGCTTGGTGGAGCCCCAGTTGGTGGCACCGATATCCACATTGTCGTAGTTAGGAACGGTATATCCGCTATACTGCTCAAGGTCTGGCGCAAGCGCTGCTACAATACCGTCAATATCGAGCGACGGGTAGTTGCTGCTGTTGATTTGCGAGATAGTGGTGAGAGGATCCGTGAAGAACGGCACCTTGCCATATGTGCGTGCAAGCTGCAGGTAAGCCCAGGCGCGGAAAGCCTTGATGGCCGCATACTCTCGCATAGCAACGAGCGTGCTACCCGTAAGCAGCGTGGTGTCACGGTGTGCAATGTAGTAGTTGCAGTTGTTTATGACACGATAGTACACATAAGCCGAGTCATACTTGTTGGAGGTGTCGGCAGAGAAGTCGGCCAGACGACGAAGATTGTTGTCGGTATATTCAGTTGTCCTGACAAGGTCACCGCGCATCTCGCCTATGAATACATACTGGTCAGCAAGCTGCTGCATAGCCTGCATCACGCCGAAGGCAAAGTGAACAGAGTCGGTCTTGCTGTCCAGCTCCTTGTCGAAGAGCTGACGTGAGCTCTCCGTTTCGAGCATGTCGGAGCAGCTGGGGAGCGTAAGAGCTCCCATGGCTGCCAAGAGTGATATAATAATCTTTTTCATATCGTTTGATGAAAGTGGTTAGAGGTTTATCTTTACTCCGCATGAGAAGCTTCGTCCCTGTGCGAGATTTCCGCAGTCGATACCCTGGTATAGAACACCATTGCCGATGCTGAATTCCGGGTCGCTGCCGAGATACTTTGTAAATGTCAGCAGGTTTTCGGCCTGAGCCCAGATGGTAAGACCCTGCAGCCAAGTCCAGCTGCCAGGAACAGGCACCTTATAGCTGAGGTTAAGGGTCTTGAGCCTAAGATAGCTTCCATCCTCAATCCAGCGGTCGCTGAAACGGTTGTTGCCGAGCGGGTCGCCATAGGCCAGGCGCGGGAATGCAGTCTGCTGGCCTTCGTAGCGCCAGTGCGACACTTCTGCCACCTGCTGGTTGTAGAAAGTGCTTCCGCTGTTGAGTATTGAGCGCTGGTAGTTATATACATCATTGCCAAGACTGTAGTTCCATCCCATGGTGAGGGTAAAGTCACGGAAGCTTACTGTGGCGAAGATATTACCATAGATATCAGGATTTGGGTCGCCGATGACAGTCTTGTCAAGGTCATTGATAATGCCGTCATTGTTTCGGTCGATGAAATGCACGTCACCAGCAACGAAATTGTTGCGTTGTCCGGCATTGTCCTCCATATAGAGGTATCCATCCTTGCCTGCAGAGCGTGCCTCGTTGTCGTCGGCAAAAACTCCAGCTGTCTGATAGCCGTAGAAGAGTCCCACGGGTTTGCCGACAGCGGTAAGGATGTTGTTGTCGCCATAAATAGACGTGGTATAGTCACCGTCAGGCAGCTTCTTTACCTCGTTGCTGTAGTGTCCTACGGTAGCGCCAAGCTCGATATTCCAGAGGTGCGACACCACAGGCTTGCCAGTGAAGGTAAGCTCAAAACCACAGTTCTGAAGCTCTCCGCCATTGGTCCAGTAGTTGTTGATACCGCCTATAGGGTTATCGAAGGTCTTGAGTGTCAGCAGGTCTGAGGTTTTGTTGATGTAGAAGTTGAAGTCTACTCCAATTCTGTTGTTTACAAGGAAGCTCTGCAGACCAACGTTGAACTTACGGCTTGTCTCCCACTTAATCTCGTCGTTACCGATGTTGGTAAGCTGTAGACCTATGGCATTATAGTTGAACCTTACAGCCGAAAGGCTTGTACGTGCGGCATAGTTTGATATGTCGTCATTACCGCTCATGTCAAAGCCTGCATTCAGGCGGAGATAGTTGATGGCACCTGTCTTGGGGAACCACTTCTCATTGGTCATAACCCATCCCAACTGCACGCTTGGGAACAATGCCCATGCCACGCCACACAGGTCAAGGCCACCAGCCTTTTTACCGAAGCGGCTGTTTGCTTCTGCCGATAACGACACTGTAGCGAAGTAGCGGTTCATGTAGTTATAGTCGACATTCGCATACCAGTGGATATTCTTCCATACATCGTTGTTGCCGTTGATATGCTGGAAACCAGTACCTGCGCTGAGTGACGGGTTCTTGTCATTGGTGGCAGAGGTGTACTCAGTCTTCAGGTCGTTGTCATCGAACGAGAAGTAGGTGTATTTGAAGCCGCCAAACGCTCCTATGGTATGGCGTCCATACTGGTGATGCCAGTCTATATGAGTATTGCTGACTACGCTAATCTCCTTGGAGAATAGTGAGGCGGCCATACTGGTAACAGTACCAAGGTCGGCAATCTCGAACGGCGGCACACCATTGTAGGGACGATGATACCTCTGCGAGTTACGGTCGAGCGTATAGCTGAACATCGACGTCAGGCTCAGGCTGGGATTGATTGTATAGGTAGGCTCGATGCGTACATTGAAGTACGTATTCTCAGACTTGTTCTTGTTGTCACCGTTGCTGTTCTGCAGGATAGCCACAGGGTTGGCAAGACCATAGTTTGGTCCGAGCTGGCTATAGATGTCATCGTAGTCGCTGAGCAGGCTGGTAAATCCACCAATGATGGCGTTGTACTGGTATGGACTCACGATAGGAGCCTTGATGAGCGAGAGGAATGTTGGTGAGGTTATGGTACCTGCATCAAGGTCCTCTGGCGCTCCATCATCAAAGACGCTCGAATTTGTACGGCTGATGGAGATGTCGAACTTGGTCTTAAGGTTGTAGAGGATGTTGATGTCTGTATTGAAACGCACGTTCATCCTGTCGAAGTCGTTCTTCTTTGCCGTACTTTCTGCCTTGATGTAGCCTACGGAGAGGTTGTACATACCTATGTCGTCACCACCCTGCACGTTGATGCTGTAGTTCTGCGTGAGTGCTGTGCGATAAACATAGTCGCTCCAGTCGGTATCGTTATGATATGTGTGGTAATAGTAACTGTTAGGATCATCGTTCAGGAATCGGAACGAGATGGGAGTGTCGAGGTTGACATTCTCAGGAACAGTTCCCAGCATCTCTGTAGCGTAGTTACGGTACTGCGAGGCATTCATCATCGTAGGCAACTGCGGCACGAGGCTCACTCCTGCGGAGATATTGGCATCAATGCGTGTAGCCATGGAATTGCCGCGCTTGGTATCGATGAGGATGACACCGTTGGCTCCACGAGCTCCGTAGAGTGCAGTGGCATTCTTGAGAACACGCACGGAGGCAATGTCGTCTGGCGAGATATTGGCAAGGATGTTGTTGACCTGATTGCTGTGCAGCGACAACCTGTTCTGCTGCATGTCCTGCTCTACCCCATCGATGACGATGAGCGGCTGGGCATTGGCATTGAGAGACGAGAGACCGCGCACGAACATAGACGCGCCAATGCCGGGAGCGGCAGAGCGAGTGATTGTCCTGACGTCTGCACCCAGGTTGTTCTCGATATCGTTCTCTATCGTTATGCTGTTGGAGTTGGCCTCAAATCCGCTCTGAGCTGTATAGACAGTGTGGTCGGTGTACATGGCGCGGTACTTGTCGGGCAGCATCTTTATGTCTACCTTCTGCTTGTCGTCGCCTGCATTGACAGCCACCTGTTGCGGCATGAAGCCTGGCGCATGTACATAGAGGCTCGTGGCAAATGTCGGAACCTTGATATTAAATGTACCATCAGCACCAGTCATGGCGGTGTAGCGTTCGTTGCCCAGCATACGTAGCTGGATACCAGCCAGTGGCTTGTTCGACACCTGGTCGACGATAGTTCCACTGATTGTCATCATCGGATATTTGTCATCTGCAACGGCACGCTGTCGCTTTGGTTGCTTGATGCTCATTTCTACCTCCTCGGTTTCGTCATCTGTCTGTGCGAAAGCGGAGGTACTGAGGCCGAGGGCCATTGCGCAGAGCGATAGTCTCAGACCATGTCTCTGCATGATGTTCATTATAGTGCTCTTCATAATCGTTACTCTTTAGTAGCTTCAAATTCGTCAAGCTCGGCCGGCTTCATAAGTATCGAGACTATGCGGAAGTCTCGGGTATATGCAGCCATCTTTGCCTTGTCGAAGACTCCGAAGTCGGTTGTGATCTTGAGGTTGGGATATACTGTGTTCCCCAAGCCTGCATATGCAACTGGAAATGTGAACGTTCCCACGGCAAGGGTATCGACACGCGTAGGGTCGTTGACAACTTTCTGGTTGAGCTTCTTTGTAGCGAGCTTACCCTTGGCATCGCAATAGCTCAGTGAGAAGTCGAGCATGTTTGGCTTCTGGAACTTGTTGCCATTGTCATCCTCACCATAGTCCTGGCTCGGTGCGAGAACTATATATATATTATAGGTGGTGGAGAGCACGTTCCTCAGCTTGACGTCGAGTTGCGGCTTACCATAGTTGCTCAGAGGAGCTACCCACAGATATCCCAACGAAGTAATACCGGGATATTCAGGTACATATTTTACAGAATCGAAATCAGCCTGCTCGATATAGAGATAGCTGTTGGAACCAGTCCACGTGCGGCTGTTCATAGGCGACTGGTGCAAGGAGTAGCACCAAGACTCCCATGGGCGGAAGGCCAGCGAGTCAACAATGCAGAAAGTTCCATTGCTCATGGTCTCACGGTCGATAACCCTTGACATAACCTCCTGTGGATTGGTAATAACCCCATAAGTCGTGGACAACAAGGTATCGTAAGGCTCCAACGCATCGTTGACAAGCCAGTTGTTGTAATAGTTGTTGTTGTTGTATACCAAGTCACTAACCAAGTACAACCTTGTCAGAGAGTCCTTGGTGTATGCCGCGTCAACAGTCACGGACACTGTAGGAGCACTCGACGTAGATGTAGCCTCGTCAATGTTCTGTGCCACGGTGGTGTTGATGAAGTTAAAGGACTTGCTGATTTTGTCATATTGCGCCTGCCAAGCCTCATTGGTAGGTACAAGCATGGTATACGTACTATCCTCCTTGTCAAGCTTGGCATCAAACATTTTGAGCAGAGAGTTGGAGGTAATCATCACCGAGTCAATGTAGGTCTGCTTACCGTTTATGGTAGGGCCAAGCACACTGTTCTTGGTGTCGAGCACGCTTGTCTCATAACGCTTGAAATATGCCGATACAGAGTCAATACCTTCATAAGTGAGGAGATACTCGTAGATATTGGGATAGAAGCGGGCAGCACCATCGAGCAAGTGCATTATACCATTAGAGTTTGGAATATTGAGCTGTTTGAGTGCCTGCCCCGCATAAGTGTACTGTCCATCGCCCTCGAAGACAAACGACTTGCGGTTGAGGGCATGGATGCGCTCGTCTACCGGGCCGGAGATGCCATGGTTGTATTCAGCAATATGGCTCTTCACAAACTGGTAGAGCACCGTTGCCGAGTCGGCAGACATAAGCGAGGAAGCATCATAGGTGCCGTTTACCGGTGCCCATACAGTATAGAAGTGTGGCTGACTCAGCTCGTCGTCAAAGCCTGCCTTCTTGACAAGGGTGGCAAAGTCGGACAGCTGGTCGTTCTGTGAGATATTGTCCCACAGCGTTCTCTCGGCTTGCTGAACGTCACTCACCGGAGTGTCGTTGTAGTCGGAGAAGTCGGAGCATGACGTTACTGCAAGCATTGTTGCGGCGGTCATAAGTCCTTTATATGATAATTTGTTCATAATATTGTCTGTTTCAGAGTTTTATTTCTATGTGTGCTGTTTGCGTGATGAGGGCAACAGCCATGGCCTGTTGTTTGGGTCAGGCCGCTCCCTCATATATGGCTGTCATCAGAACCAGTCCTCGGAGTACATGGTATTGTCGACAACGTTCATTGGAACAAACTCTACGAAGTCGAGCTGCCACTTCAGGTCAGAGTCATCGTTGATAACGTTCTTGAACCTGAACCAGAACTCGTCGCTCTGCTTGACGTTGACAACGCCGAGCACCCTACGCAGGGTTACGACACCATCACCACGGCAGTTCTTGGTAGTCTTGGTATCACCATCATCGCCCGGGTGTCCGCAGAAGCTGTACGGGCCACGCATGTATCCACGGTTCTTCATGGCCTCATCGGAGGCTACGCCCATGTCGTCCTCCTCATAGAATGCTGTCCAGCCGATACGTGGGTCACTTTCCTGTATGCGGACATCAAGAGGAATGCTCAAGGCCGTCATCTCCTGCACGTTCTTGCTGGTACCCCAGTAGAACTGCATCATACCGCCGTGACCCATAGGAGAGTAGAACAGGCGGAACTCGTAGAGTCCTGACGGAACAGGAGGCAACTTTATGGCCAGGTCGTACTGTCCCCATCCCTGGAAGGCATCAGCCTGGTAAGCGCGGTAGTCACCCTTGACGTTGTATCTCAGCTTTGTCTGCTCGCCATTGTAGCAGATGACGTTGTCGAAATAGTCTACGGGGAAAGCCAGACGCGCGCCACTGTTGCCACCGTTCATTGCCGACACCTCGCTCATGAGCATATACCGGAAGCCGTTATTGATGAACTCCGGAAGGAATGTTGTGGCCTCGAAGCGCAGACGCTCATTGAGTACTCCGTCCGGCACCTGCTCATTATATACGAGCATACCCTTGATAGGATGGATGTAACCATTGTATGCCGTGATATCAAGACGCTCAATCTCTATACCGGGATTTACGAGCGTATGGTTGGTACCGCGGGTACCAACCTCGTTGGTGAGGGTATTGAATGTCTGGTAGCGGTTGATGTAGAGAGTATTGCCAGGCTGAGGCTCCCATATCTTGAGCAATGTGTGGGGCAGCATGGTCTCATAGTAGTCGTATGGGTCAGCACCGTTGACATAGTTCCACTTGCTGGTTCCCAATGGCACACCACTCTTTTTCTCGAATACCAGCTGGTCCTGAGCCATAGAGGCGTAGAGTATGTGGTAAGCCACGAACATGTTCAGGGCATTCCAACGGTTGGTATAGTCGTTGCCCGTGCTCACGGTGTGTCCCTTCTCACGGATGTAGTCATACCATGCAGCGGCACCACCATAAACTTTATTTGCATAGTTCACGAGGTCCTCGAAACTGTTGATGCCGTTGGCACGCATCACCTCATCACTCTCGGCAAAGATGGTATATCCAATCTTGCACTCTGTGGGACAATAAAGCTCACTTCCGTTAGTGTCGGTGATGTCTGCAGGTTTGTCAAACTTCGTTGTTCGTGTACCGTCGGAGAGTGTGCGGTACTTCATCGACTCCTTAATAGAGTCAACGAGCCCAGTCTTTCTGAGCGCCTCGTTGAAGATGGTGTAACCCTCAAGGCGGTCGAAGGTGTCGCCCAGCAGACGTGAAGAGCGTGGCACTACCCTATTGAGCTTGTGTACCAGACCGTTGGTCACCTCATTGTCCTCACTTATAATGGTTGAGACATTGTTGAGCACCGTACGACCAAGTGAGTCAACTTTCGAGGATATTGGTCTGCCGAGCATTGTGGTGATAGTGGCACCACTACCGCCCATCTCTATGATGCTGTAGAGACCATTGGTGAGATGGTAGCGCGCGATGTCATTGCACAAGCTGTCGTTAAGTCCCTCGAGCGAGTTGGCTGTCATACCGTTGTGTGGTATGGAGGCCTCCGGGTCATTGTAGAGACTGTCTATATACAGTGCCACACCCTCGTTTGAAGGCGCATAGCAGGTGTACTGCCCGTAAGAGGCCATCATACGGTCGAGACCCACGCGTGTCAGAATATAGTTGAACGATGTCAAGTCGCTGTCTTTCTGAATGAACGTCTCTATGGTCTCGCCTGTAAAGGTGTACAGGTTGGACTCGTCCGGCTCCTTGTTGCAGGCACCCAGAGCAACCATGATGGCCAACATGCCTAAGCAGGCTTTGAAAAATTTCTTGTTCATATTTGGTTGTCCTCCTTTATTAATAGTTCTTCTCATATTCAGAATCACTTCTGTATGCTGGATTCTGATGCAGGTTATAGTTTACATCGATGTCACTCTGGTTGACCGGCATGTACAGATAAGGCTCCGTGCGCATCTTTGATGCTGCTGCGGCAGCACCGGAAGTGTATTTTCTCGTCACGAGGTTGAGGAATGTAGCATCGTTGCGTGTAAACTCCTTACCTTCTTCCTGCTGCTGGTAAAGGGTCTTGCCGTATTCTATACCCTCTACATGACGGAAATTGTAGCGCATGAGGTCGTACCAGCGCTTGCCCTCGAAGCACAGCTCGCGCAGACGCTCTGTCATGACGAGCGGCTCCAAGTCAACACGGGTCTTGTAGTAGTTGAACTTCAGTGAGTCGCTGGCAAGGTTGCCAGAATAGAGCGAGCGGTTATTGACAGCCTGCACAAGGTTGAAAGCCTGACGCAGACGTATATCATCATCATCCACTGCAAGCTGTACCTGTGCCTCAGCCTTCATAAGCATCACGTCGCTAAGACGGTAGAAGATGTAGTTCTGGGCAAAGCGGTCGTACTGACGTGAGGCGTCACGCTTCATGCCTGCTGCACCTACAGGGTTGTTGACAGTCAGTGCTGTGAGTGACACCATCTTGCGTATGTCGTATGCCTCAAGGTTGGTGTTTGGTTCGAAGACATTGTTGATAAAGCGGTAGTCACCCGTCTGAGTATACACAGGCTGTCCCGTTCCGACGGTACCGAAGATTGACGCAGCCCTGACATAGCCTGATGGCGAATTGTTCTTGGCGTACTTGAAATACATCTGGCAAAGGGCAGAATTGGAATTCGAGTTTCCATTGTACTGCAGCTCGAAGATGCTCTCCTCGGCGTTCTGGTCAATATAGAGTTCCTCGAAAGCCTCACGGCCATCGGCAAGGGGATATTCATTAACCTGTATCTCACCGCGGTCAGGAGTATGCTGAGCCTGCTTCGACGCAATCACCTTGTCGCAGTAGTCTACGCACTTCTGGTAATAGTTTGCATCGTGGTGAACAGAGCCAAGCCAGAGATATATGTCTGCCAGAATAGCGTTTACGGCATCGCGGTTAATCCATCCCACCCTGCGCCAGTCGGTGAAGGCAGACGGGTCGAGTGCGATAGTCTCAGCTTCCTCAAGGTCTTTGATGCACAACTGAAGCACAGAGTCAGGAGCAAGCTGCGGAATGTTCATCTCCTGGCTGCTCGTCATATACGACTTGGCAGAATATGGTACATCGCGGAAGTTGCGCACAAGATAGAAGTAGCACAACGCTCTCAGTGCGAGCATCTGCGAGCGGTCGGTGAGGTAGTCGCCCTCGGTATATGACGGGTCAATCTCCATAACCTCCGGTGCCTTGTCGAGAACGATGTTGCAGTTGTTGATAACCTTATACAGACATCCCCATGTAGCAAAAGTGTTGGTGGTCTGTATGTTCACGGCATCAATCTCGGTGAGTGCGTTAACTGTAGCGTTGGCATCAATACTCACCATTTTCAGCTCGTCGGAGCGGAAGTCACCCCAAACGATAAGGCGGTTGATGACATCGGCAGAGAGCATGGAATGGTAAGCGCCGTTGACCATCTGTGCAACCTCGTCTTTAGTCTTCCAGAAGTCCTCGTCCACAGTCTTGTCATCGGGAAGCAGCACGGTGTCTACGCACGACACCATGGCGAGGCTTGCCAATATGATTGAAATATACTTTTTCATATCTTAGTATGTTTGCTATATATATAATAAGGTGTTAGAAGCCTACGTTCAGAGTAACGGTGAACGACTTGGCCCTTGGAGTCTGAGAGTCGTCGACAGCAACGCCCCATCCCTGTACAGATACCTCAGGGTCGGTGCCGCTGTACTTGGTCCAGCAGTAGAGGTTGTTTACGCTCAGGTACATCTGCAGCTGGTTGAGTCCGAGGCTCTTTATCATCTTCTTGTCAAAGTTGTAGGCAAGCTGCAAGTTGTTGAAGCGTACAAACGAGCCGTTCTCTACGAAGCGGTCAGAAGCCTGATAGTTGTAGCCGGCATTGTACATGGCTCTTGGGATAGGAGTCACGTCACCATCCTTGCGCCAGCGATAGTTAACGGTAGCGCACTGGTTGTATGGGGTGAACATGTTCTCAAGGTTCATGCGGGCAAGGTTTACGACCTTGTTGCCGAAGCGGTATGCGAAACGGGTCTTCAGGCTCCACTTGCCATACTTGAAGGTGAAGTTGAAACCTCCCTGCACCTTTGGCAATGAGTTGCCAAGGTATACGATGTCGAGCGCATTGATCTGTCCGTCGTTGTTGATGTCCTCATATATGGCATCACCACCACGGAAGACGTATGTCTGACTGCCGTTGCTGTAGTTGTAGACAAGATGCTGAGGGTGTCCCTGGCTGGTCATGAGCACCTTGCCGTCTGATCCGAGCACGACGGGGAATGTCTTACCCTCGGCAAGCTGTGAGTTTATCCATGCCTCATATTCTGTGGCTGACAGTCCGTGCTCTTTCTGGTAGTTCTCCAGATAGTCATAGCCATACTGGTATACGCCCTTATATCTGAAGCCATAGATGGAACCGAGTGCGTTACCCACCTGTATACGGTTGGTATATCCTGTCGAGCTCTTGCTGGCAGGACGTGTTGTTGCACTCCACTCAGTATTGATGGCATCAAGAACCCTCTGGTCCATCTCCTTGATCTCGTTGAAGTTCTGCGCCACGTTCAGGCTGGCGTCAAACGAGAATTTGCCAATCTGCAGAATCTTCTTGCCGGAGATGTTAAGCTCCCATCCCTGGTTGTTCATCTTGCCGACGTTAGCATAGGAGAGGGTGCCGTAACCGGTAGTTGAGGGTATCTTCACATTTGTCATAAGCAGGTCCTGGGTATCCTTGTTATACCAGTCGAAATCTACCTCTACGCGGTCGTTGAAGAAACCGAGGTTGAAACCAAGGTTTACGGATGTGGTCTTCTCCCAGCGCAGGTCGTCAAGTTTCAGGCCATCAATGGTAGCAATGGTGAACAGGTTGTTGCCGTTACCGTATGAGCCGCCATTGGTATTGTAGGTAGAGTAGAACAGATAGTCGGCATTCGGAGCCTTACCGTTGATACCCCAGCTGGCTCGCAGGGCGAACATAGAGAGGAACTTGTCGCGTAAAGGCTTCATGAACGACTCGTCGATGACGTTGTAACGTGCAGACACTCCAGGGAAATACGCCCACTTGTTTTTGGGACCGAACTTAGAGTCACCATCAGCACGCAGCGAGAAGCCGAGAATATAACGCTCCTTGTAGGAGATATGGCCATTGTAGAGCCAGTACTGCGAGTTGGAACGGCTGTTGCCACTGCTCATGTCTTTCAACGCACCCGGTGTAGTCGGCGAATCGATACCGTCAGGCAGCGAGTATTCCTCAATATACTGATTGTTGCTCTTCGATGTTGTCATCTCGTAGCGGAAAAGCATCGTAGAGAACCAGTCTTTGTTGCGGAAAGCCGGAGTAAACGCCATCTCCGCACGTGCGCTCATCTGGAATCGGTTGTTCTCGGTGTTGGTCGCCTTGTTGTATGACGTGTCAGTCCACTTGTTTGTGGTGAGCGATGCCGGATAGTATGTAGGCAGAGAGTGGGCGTAGATGTCGAAGTCCACACGTCCTGTGAAAGTCAGGCGCGACTTGTCAGCGTCAATGCCCAACAGCTCATACTTGAGCGTGAAGTTAGGAGTGATACGGTAGGTCTGGTCTTTCTTCCAAGCCTGCTCCGCAATGGCGATAGGGTTGCCGAGGTCTCTGATTTTAGAAAGCTCTGACGAAGAATAGTTGCCGGTATATGGCGACTGGCCCGAAGGAGCGACAGGGTTCATCAGATAGAACTCATTGGTATCGCTACCGTCAGCATTCTGTCTATAGATGCTCATGTTTGGAGCCAGCTTCTGGGCGATACCCAAAAGTCCGGAGTAGTTCTGGTTGTTGTTGGTATATGTAAGCGCGAAGTTGGTAGAGAACTTGATGCGGTCGCTCACATTGTAGTCAAGCACCAGACGGGTAGAGAAACGGTCAAGGGTCTGCTTGATGATAGAACCAGTCTGATGGTCGTAGCCCGCAGAGATACGGAACTGAGCCTTCTGTCCACCACCCGTGAGGTTGACGTTGTATGAGTGCATCTGTCCAAACTGCTTCACAGCCTTCACCCAGTCGGTGTTGTTGTTCCAGTTCTCATACTCGCTCCAGCTCTGGTCGTAGTTCAGCTCAGCAATATTGGTAGTGGCATTTGATGCCTGCTTGGGGTTGTAGAACTCCTCCTTCATAAGCATGGTATAGTCGTCACCATTGAGGAGTTTATAACCGTCTGGCTGCCATGTGCCTGTGAACTTGTACGAGAAGTTGACACGTGTCTTGCCCCTGGCACCACGCTTGGTGGTAATCTGGATAACACCATTCGAGCCCTTGGAGCCCCATACTGCTGTAGCAGCGGCATCCTTGAGCACCTGTATGCTGGCAATATCCTCGACGTTCACCGACAACAGCGAGGCATACTGTTCCTCGTTGGCATTGGAGAAGTCGAAGGTCTCGTCGGGATTGTCGAAGATACGGTCATCGACAACAATAAGTGGCTGTGCGTCGCCGTTGATGGTGGTGACACCACGCAGACGCATGGTGGTACCCGAGCCGAGGTTACCGGAATTAGACACGATGTCGAGACCGGCAATCTCACCCTGCAACGCCTCGTCGGCACTGGTGAAAGCCATACCCTCGACGCTGCTCATGTCGAAAGTCTGCTGGGCTACGGACACCTCTCTCTTAGGGATGAACAGACCGCCCGAGCCCATACGCGTACCTTTTACTACTACTTCCTGTATGGTGTGGCTGTCCGACTCAAGGACGATGTCGAATACTTCCTTGTCGCCGACGGTGATGGTCTTTGTCTTGTCACCGACAAACGATATTCGCAACTTGTTCTTGGGGCTTTTCACCTCCATGGAGAAGTTGCCGTTGAAATCGGTCTGTGCAGCAGAGACGATACGGTTGTTGGCATCAATCTCAGTGATATTTGCCATCATAACCGGACCCATGGCGTCGCTGACAGTACCTGATATACGCTTGCTCTGCGCCATCATCGTGAGAGAGGCGGCGCACAGACAGGCTGTAAGCAATAATTTCTTGTTAGACATAATCATTAGTCTTTAGTGTTTGTTTGATTATTTCCGCTTGCTCTGTGCCTTGGCTCCAGCCATGACAACGTTAGGATTCCATGATGGCTTGCCCTGGGCATCCTTGTACAGATAGAACGGAGTAGCTATCTCGTGGACAGCACAGAAAGAAGATGTGGTGATGGATGTCGCCGACGTCCTGGACGAATTGAACCAGTAGTCACGGGCCATGGCATTGGCAACACGGCCTGTAGCATTGGCATCGACGGTGTGGGTCATGCCAATAGCGTCGGTAACGTTGATCTTGCCGTTGCCTCCCGTCACCTCCAGCTCACGTGCCAGACCAAGCTCGTTGGTGGCAAGACTCTGGTAGGTACCATCCTCTACGGTATTGTCGGCATAGAGCGAGATGCTCTGGAAGTGGTATCTCACGAACTCGCGAAGAGTCTTGATGCGGTTGAGCACGTCGGCACGCACGCTTTCGGGAGCTTCCTCGCCTTCCTTGGTATACTGCTCGAAAAGGTTCTGTATGTCAACCCACTTTGGCAGGCCATTGGCATAAGCCTCTTCCATGGCTGCATTGTCGGGAGCGTAGAGAGTATAATTATATGTATTGAACATCTTCACGTTCTCATCAAGACAGGCTGTCTTGACGGCATTGTTGCCAGTACCGTAGGTAGATGTGAAGATGATGTACTGGTCTTGCTCCGTGGTGTTGAACGAGTTCAGCTCGTCAGAGATGCCGGCCCACTTCAGAATGTCCGTTGCCGAGAAGCCAGAGCAAACCTCGTAGAACTCAGAGAACTGGTCGCTGTTGCGGAGTGTCTTCGACACGCTGTTCTGCGGAGCCTGTATGATATGGTCGAGACGGAATGCCTTACCGTTCTTTTCATTGTAGACATCCTCTACGAGTGATGCGGGAACACCATTGTCAATCTGGGCACCACTGACGATGCTGCTGCCCTTGCTGCCGTCGCCGACCAGCATAATCTCACCGCCATGCTTGGTCTTGTAGAACTTGTTGTTGCCAAACTGCTCACCAGAGTTCAGCAGCACGGTGTGATAGTTCAGGATGTCCACCAGCTGGCTCGAGCGCTGCTTGATGTCCTGCACCTCACCGATGCGCTCGCCAACCTCACCTGTTGCCGGGTTATAATAGTATCTGTCGCAACGTATTACCGGGGTATGCTTGGCATCATAATAGAAGTGGAGCACCTCCGGACGCGTATGTCCGAGCGATGCGGGGTCGATATAGAAGCAGTTGAACGCCTCGTCATCAGGAATGAAGAAGGCATAGTTGGCACTCATGGCAAGGAGGTAGAACTTGAAGTCTACACCAAGATAGCTACGGTCCTGAATGGCCCAGTTCATAATCCTCATGTCGGGATATGACGATGCCGGAGCCAATACGGCCTGGTACTCGTCAGGAGCTACCATCTGGTTGAGGACATAGATTACTCCGTTGTTTGCAATCTTGATATCGTACTTGCCGTCCTGCTTCTGCTTCAGATAGCCAAGGTTCATACCCATGTTCTCGCTGGCATCGTTGATGATGCTGGTAAACTTGCTGGGCACCGTCTCCACGAACGAGTTCTTCTGAAGGTTGCGGATAAAAGCCGAAATCACTTGCGGGTTCTTGACGTGCAGTGAGTCGAGGTTCTCCAGAAGGTTGTCCTCACTATTGTCCTTCGTACCATAAATATCAATGAGGAACGCTCCGTTACCTCCAGGCAGGAAATAGTCCTTGATGGCCTGGTCACAAGGTACGAACATCGCACCCATATCGGTAATGCTGTAGTCAATTGAGGACTGGTTGGCATGTGCAGGATAGTATTGGTTCCATCCCGGGTCATACGTCAGGTAACGTCCCTGTCCCAGAGTGACTCCGTCGGGGTCTACAATAAGCGTATTGTTCTGCGAGCGTGAGCTGAGATAGCGTATCTGGAAGATAGAGTCCTTCAGAGGACGTCCGTTGGCTATAGCCCAGTCGTTGTAAAGATTAGTTGTGGTAGCATCATAATATGGAGCGGAGAAATAGTCGAGCATCCTGCTAAAGATGCTTGTCTCCTCTTCGTCCCTGAGCACCTGTGCCATATTGCCCGGCGGAACAAGCACATCCTGCAGCTGCTGTATGTAACCGTTCATACAGGTGACATCACGGTTGATGATGCGGTCGTTGAAAATGTATGCCGGCTTCTCGGTATCATCATAGGCCTCACCGGTAAGGATAGAGAAGTCGCTGTTCTCCCCGATGGTGGTGATGTTGTTGTTCACCATCTGCTCACGGGTGAAGTGTACCATCATCGGACGTGTGTTGTCGCTGACAATGTCTATGCCACTACCATAATACTTAGTCCACCAAGAGTTGTTCTTAGGCATCTCTGTCGGTCCATAGAGATGCGTAATGGAGTCAATGACACTGACAGAAGTCGGATGCTTGAGGCCGAGACCGCCTGTGATACCGTCGGTACCGCCACTAACATTTGACAACATGCTTACCAACAGCGCATTGTCAATCATGGATGAATAGAGCAAGATTTTCTTCTGTGATTCCGAAAGGTCTTCGTAACGGCCTACTCCCCACTTGTTGTTCTGGAAGAAACGCTCGAAAGCCTCATCATTTGCTGGGAACACAGTCTTGCTGCCAGTTCGCGACAGAGTAGAAGAGTAATTCAGGTCATCAACAAGACGAAGGTACGTGCTGAATGTACCGGTCAGATGCCCCGGATTAGGATTCTTCAACTCCTCGTAGATGCTTCCGCCAAGCCACTCAGGCTTCGACTCAGAATCTACCGGCTCATCCTTGTCCACGCACGAGGTCATCAACCCTGCACAGACCAAAGAGATACTGATGAAGATTTTTTTCATAAAAGTTTTAGGTTTAATATTTGTTTTATTTGTTTTATACAAGTAGTTCTTTGGCTAAAAACGTTTTCAATGTGCAAAAATACCAAAAAAAATCGGTATCAACAAAGTATAAAGGTACGAAATTTTGCCCACACGTAGGTTTTTACCGAAATAAATCATAAATCAAAGTATTTTGCCAAAATACAGGGTGTCACAGATGGCACAATATCCAAGGAAAATATTTCGCCATGAAATGCGGACAAAAGTTTAATTTAGGGCTCCTCCATGACATGAGAAGATAAGATAAGTAGCAGCGCCCTGATATTTGTACATCAAACTGTACACCCTATAAAATTAAATAAAATATATCTGCAATGGCCTAAGAATACGTTTGCATCTCAGATAAGGTTAATAACTAGGGTGTCCAGTTCATTGTACCAATTTCAGCTCACTTTC
>SAMEA3663023__coassemble_1169_pt1 | contig 17138 bp, 11 predicted proteins | sample SAMEA3663023__metabat2_low_PE_013 | metagenome-assembled genome bin SAMEA3663023 (sample SAMEA3663023) | pig gut metagenome | biome: pig gut; feature: pig-associated habitat; material: faeces | place: France | collected 2012
GGCAATGATATATATATGCATTGACCACGCAACAATATATTGTCACTCGAGATATGGCATGAACCGCAAATATGAATACGCCACAGACAAGATTTATAACCTTAGCGGCAATGAAGGTAACAAATACAGACCACACTGCTATAAATGGTAATCACTCGAAATGCCGGATGACCCCAATTTCTTCTTGTTGGCATTCATTTTCCTGCCATTAAAGTCATTGTTCTTCTGTATCACTTGGTCTCTGGCGAACTTGGTTTTCTCAATGCAGAAGTCCACATTTCTTTGCCGTTTGCTCCACTGTTTTATTGCCTTTTCTTAGCTCTGACATACATGCCGGGACGGAACATGGCGTTGTGGTCTTTCACCTTGGCGTAGGCTTTGATGGAGTAATCCGTCTTGTCAACAGCCTGATCTACAGAGATGACAGTGGCCGAGAAGGTTGACTTGCCCATGCCATTGACGCGGAAGGACAGCTCGGTGCCTCTGTCTATCAATTGTAGGTCTTTCTCGTAGACCGTGAGCTGTATGAGCGGCTGTGACTTGTTGATGACATCACAGATGGCACTGCCGGCTTCTACATATTTGCCCAGATTGACTGTCAGATTGGTGACATAACCACCGATGGGCGAGGTGACAGGCAGGTAAATCTTGATGCCTCCGTTCTTCACCGCAAGAGGACTGATGCCCAACGCACGCAGCTGAGCCCCTGTGGCAGAAGCCTTGCTCTTCATGGCGAGATATTCTGCCTTGCTCTGCTGCACCCTTTTCTGTGAGGCAGCTTCCTTTGAGCCTAACGAACGCTGGCGGTTGTACTCCTGCTCAAGATATTCCAATTGTGCCGAGGCCTCCAGATAGCTCTGTTGCAGCTCGATGAATCCGGGGTCGTCAAGCAGGGCTATCACCTGCCCACGGCTAACAGCCTTGCCGGGCATGACATAGAGCTTATGAATGCGCCCGCCCATTGTTGATGACACGGTTGCCATCTGGGTGGGAGAGGCAATGAGCACTCCGTTGAATGTAGGACTGTTAGCCACATTTGTGGCACTCGATACGGCATCTACTGTCACAGAGTCTTGTTGTGCCGTTGATGCTGACGTGGTGTCGGCCGAGGCCGCCTGTTGGCCCTCAGCTGTTTCAGATACATTCTGTTCTTTTCCGCCGCATGATGCCAGTAATAATGCTGCCATCAGCAATGTAGGATATATTTTCATGTTGTCAAATTGTTTTTATTCCGAATATAATTCCAGTTCTACTGCTGTCACATTGTATTCATGTACAGCATCGATATATTGTTTGCGAATGTCACGGGAAGTGTTCAGGCTCTGTACCAGTTCGGCTATATCCGTCTCGCTCTCCTCATACAGCAACACGGCGTTGCGTTGCAGCTCGTCAGCCTCATGCAAGGCAGCATCAACATAGTAGGCAACATTCTTGGCATTCATTGACAGTTTGTCTCTCAGTTCTTCCACCTTTCGCCGTAATTGCGTGCGGTTTTCCTCAGCCTCAAACTGGGCAGAGAGAGCCTCCATCTTGGCCTGTTTCACCCTGCTTTTCTGTGGGAAGAACAACAAGGGGAACGACACCCCTACCGACCATGAGCCGAGATTTGTCAGAGGTGCGATTTTCTGTAGGGAATAACCGATAGAAAACTCAGGGAAAAACTTGCTTTTCTCAATGTTCACCATGTCTTGCTTCTGCCGTGCCTGCATGTCAAAATAGGTGAGATAGGTGGCCGACGGCTGTTCACAGAGCGTGGCAGGGAGCAACGACAGGAGGGTATCCTCAGGCACGACTGGTTCTGTCGACCGACATACCCAGGCAAAACGCTTGGCTGCAACGGTCAACTGGTCTTGTGCCTGCACCCTTTTGGTGTGCTGTTCTGCCGCCAGGGTGTTCATCATCGAGTATTCCAGTTTGCTGATGTCGCCCTGCTCATATCTGAGGACACTCATCTCACGCAGACGCTTGGCTGTCTGTTCCTCGCCCTGCCACAAGCGGCACAAGGCCAGGGCAGAGAGATATTCGCACCATGCACGCTTCACCTCCGCAGTAATTTCCCTTTTTACAATGTCACGGTAACGCTCACCTGTCGCGGTCATGGTTTTGGCAAGCACATTCTTGTAATGCGGAGTAAGCAACGAACCTAACGATTGTTCCACAGTGAGCTCGTTGTCGGCTCTGGTCTCCCCATTCAGTTGTCCCCACGCAAATCCGATGTTGGTATTGCCACCATCCCAGGCTTCCCCACGCATGGCGCGAGCACGCTCTATCTCTGCGTTGGCCATGCTTATGCGTGGCGAACGGTTGACCGCCATGTCGACAGCCTCGGCAAGTGATATGTGTCGTGGCTGGGTTTTGACTTGCGGTTGGGCTTGAGCAATGGTAAACAAGGCAACAATGGTAAATAATGTAGCAAAACGCTTGGGCACAACGCCACGGCGTACCAAGGCTCTCCACCTCACAGGGAAGGCGTTGACCATACGGTAGAATGCAGGAATGACAATCAGGGTGAGTACAGTGGACACAATCAGACCGCCGATAACAACAGTGGCCAATGGACGCTGTACCTCAGCACCGGCTGACGTAGCCACTGCCATGGGAACAAAGCCCAACGAGGCTACAAGACCCGTGAGGAACACGGGACGAAGAATATGCTTGCACCCGGCATACACCACCTGGTTGGTGCATCTGCTGTAAGCACCTGACCGGCGTATCTCGTTGAAATGGTTGATCATCAATATACCGTTGAGCACCGCCACACCAAACAGGGCGATAAAGCCCACTCCTGCCGAGATGCTGAATGGCAAACCGCGTATCCAAAGGGCGGCAATGCCTCCAATGAGCGACAGTGGAACGGTGGAGAATACTACCAATGAATAGGTAACGCTCTTGAATGCAAAGAAAAGCAGAAGCAATATAAGCATCAGGGCGATAGGTATCACGACAAGCAGTGTGTTGATGGCATTCTGCAGGTTTTCAAACTGCCCGCCATATTCAAAATAATAGCCTGGTTTCAGTTTGACATTCTTGTCGAGTGTGGCACTGATGTTCTCCACCACTTTCTGAATGTCGGCATTGCGCACGTTCACACCGATGACAATCCGTCGTTTGGCGGCATCACGGTTGATTTGCAGCGGTCCGTTGACCAGGTCAATGCTTGCCACTTCGCTCACTGGTATCTGCATGTCGTCTGACGTGCGCACCGTCAGGGCATTGAGGTCAAGGTCTTTCACCAGTTCGTGGTCGAGGCGCACCACCAGGTCGAAGCGCCGCTCGTTCTCAAACACCACACCTGCAGTCTCACCGGCGTATGCCGTACGGATGATAGAGTTCAGCTCTTCAATGTCAATGCCATATCGGGCAATCTTGTTTCGGTCGAAGTGTACCACCAACTGTGGCAGACCGACAGCCTGTTCCACTATCACGTCGGCAGCACCAGGCACCTTATTTATATATGAGGCCGCCTCCTTGGCTTTTTCGTAAAGTTCGTCCATGTCCTCACCGTAGAGCTTGATGGCGATGTCGGCCTTGGCACCAGTCATCAGCTCGTTGAAGCGCAGCTGTATGGGCTGACTGAAATTGAACTCTGCATCAGGCACTACTTCCAATGCCTGTTTCATCTTCTCCACCATCTCGGCCCTGCTGCTTGCAGAGGTCCATTCCTTGAAGGGTTTCATCACAATCATCACGTCGGCATCTTCCACCGACATGGGGTCTGTGGGCACCTCGGCCGTGCCGATTTTGGCCACCACATGCTTCACTTCGGGGAATTTTGTTTTCAGAATCCGCTCTGCCTTCTCTGACACTTCAATGCTCTTTGTTAGCGAGCTGCCTGCCGGAAGGGTCATCTGCATGGCAAAGTCGCCTTCGTCGAGTGTGGGGATGAACTCTGCGCCCAAACGGGAGAACAACAACAGGGCTGCTGCCAACAGGGCAAAGGCTGAGGCAATGGTCGGCACGGTGCGCTTCATGCAGAAATGAAGTACTTTGTAGTAAATCCGGCCTAACCTGTTGAAAAACCTGTCGGCAAAAGTGGGCTTCAGGTCGACGTGTCTTGGCAGGAATATTGCTGCCATCATCGGAACATAGGTGAGCGAGAGAATCAGCGCACCGATGATGCAGAATACCAGGGTCTCGGCCATAGGGGTGAAATATTTGCCCTCTATGCCACTGAGCGTCAGCAGTGGGAAAAATACGATGAGGATGATGAGCACGGCAAAGGCCGAACTGCGCACCACCTTGGCCGCACCTTTCTCAACCTCGTTGTTCATCTCGTCGGCACTGAGCTGCTTGCCTGCCAGACGTTTGGTGTAGATATGGGCCAATATGCCTTCGATAATCACTATGGATCCGTCAACCACGATACCAAAGTCAATGGCACCAAGACTCATCAGGTTGGCTGACACGCCAAAGATGCGCATCAGGATGAAACCGAAAAGCATGGCCAGGGGAATGACCGAGGCAACAATCATGCTGGCCCGGACATTGCCCAGGAACAGCATCAGCACCACGAACACGATGATGGCGCCCTCAACCAGATTGTATATCACGGTAGAGATGTTGCGGTTGACCAGTTCCGAACGGTTCAGGTAGGGCTCGATGGTGACGCCTTCAGGCAACATCTTCTGTACCTTATCTATACGGCTCTGCAGTTCCTTGGTCACCACATTGGCATTGGCTCCCTTGAGCATCATGGCGATACCGCCCACACACTCGCCTTCTCCGTCCATGGTCATGGCGCCAAAGCGCTTGGGAGCACCGAAGCCCACACGTCCGATGTCGCTTATATGCACCGGCATACCATTGCGGTTGGCCACAACAATCTTCTCGATATCCTTGATTTTCGAAATCATGCCCTCCGAGCGGATATAGTATGCCCGGCCTTTTTTCTCGATATAGCTGGCTCCTGTGTTTTGGTTGTTCTTGCTGAGTGCCTCAAACACGTCGCCAATGGTCAGCTTTTGGGCAGTCAGCACATCTGGGTCGATGGCTATCTCATATTGTTTGAGGTAGCCTCCGAAACTGTTTATTTCTACAATGCCCGGAATACCCGACAACTGCCGGCGCACAATCCAGTCTTGAATGGTGCGCAGCTCCATGGCATCATAATCCTTGGCGTGTGCCTTATCCACCTTCAGTACATACTGGTAGATTTCCCCCAGACCTGTAGTGATGGGCATCATCTCGGGTGTACCCAGTTCTGAGGGTATCTCGCCTGCCACTGTCTGTATCTGTTCGTTGATGAGTTGTCTGGCTTCAAGGGTGGGTACACTCTCCTTGAACACCACGGTGACCAACGACAGTCCGAACCTTGACACCGAGCGTATCTCGGTGACATTCATGATGTTGCTCATCGATGTCTCTACAGGAATGGTAATGAGTTGTTCAACCTCCTGTGGTGCCAGGGTGGGCGACACTGTCACAATCTGTACCTGATTGTTGGTGATGTCGGGCACAGCATCTACAGGAAGGGTCAACATGGCGTAGATGCCTCCTAAAAGCAGAAAGAATGTGGATAATGCCACAAAGAGTTTCTTGCGTACTGAAAATCTTACTATACCATTAAACATATATAATATTGTCTTATAGTGATATCTCTTTCGGCCGGGCTTGGTTGAGTGTTATACAGAGATTTAGCATTATATCATACAGAGATAATGCAAATTTATAAAAAAATCCCGAATTACAAGCAATTCGGGATTAAAAACTAATGTCATTACTATAATCGTACATTTTGACAAGAAAACATCAAACCTGTCTTAAGCCAGGAAATATCTCATCACAGGCTGCAGCAAATAGTCGTAGAGCCTTTGGCTGTATCGTTTTCTCGATGCCGAGGCAGCCAAGAGTATTGGCATGAACATAAATTCGGAATTATTTGCCCATTGCCGGAAGCCGTCATTGGGCTTGAACGTATCGGCAAAGGAGACAAACTACAAATACTACTTTCATTATCTTCGCATCATAATTATTTTGCGAGTACAAAGATATTCGCATAATACTACATATCCTTGACAATGGCGTTAGATATCTGTGAAAAACACGTCTCAGAGGGAGCATACATTCGACACCGCCACTAAGCGTGTGTTATATGACAAGCAGGACTTCATATATGTCGAGGTGACAAGATACGACAACACATTACCTTTCTATCCTTCCTGTGGTATTCCCCATCATGGCAATTATCTCTTGCTCGGTTACGAGGTTCTGGTCGCCTGGTACGGTGTTCTTCATTGCGCTTGCCGCAAGTGCGAAGTCGAGGCACCGCTGGTCATCGTCCGCCCAACGCTGACGAGCATGGATGAATGCTGCCACAAAGGCGTCGCCCACTCCCATAGGGTCTATGATGGGCTGTATGTCGTAGATGCGGGTCGTATATAGCTTGTCGTCGGCATAGAGTACTCCCGTGAGGGTATGGTGGGCAGAGGTAATCTGGTTGCGCAGGGCTATGAGCATACGGCGGCAGCGTGGGAACTGCTTTTTCAGTTCCCTGAAATAAGCCTCGTAGGCATTGCGATCTATCTCGTAGCCTGCATCCATGGCCTTGAACGGGATATGCCTCAGTCCGCTTGCCACCTCCCATTCGTTCTGGTCACCGAAAATGAAACTGCTGTATTCCATGAGCTTGTGAAGGGAGTCGTGTGCGTTTGCACCTTCATATCGCCACAGGTTCTTGCGGTAGTTGATGTCGCAGGTGACCTCTATACCCAAGCTGTCGGCAAGGCGCACGGCCTCCATAGTAGTGTCAAGAGCATCCTGGCTGACGGAGCATGTTATGCCCGAGCAGTGGAAGAGAGACGCACCGGCAAAGATGTCGCTCCACTTTATATCTCCGTTACGCAGCGTACAGAACGATGAGTCGTTGCGGTCGTAGACGACAACAGGATTTCGCATGGCAGCTGCAGACTCGAAATAGTAGGTACCGAGCCTATCGCCACCCCTCACTATATGTCTGGTACTGAGCCCGAACTGCTGCAGGTGCATGAGAGCCGCCCTGCCCATGGCATTGTCGGGTACACGGGTGACATACTCAACATTATCGCCTAAGCAGGCGAGCGATATAGCGACATTGGCCTCTGAGCCGCCATAGTTGGCTGAGAGCGAGGAGCCTTGGCTCAGACGCTGGCATCCCGACTTTGATAGTCTCAACAGTATTTCTCCGAAAGTAACAATCTTTTTATCCATGACAAGATGATTTTGAATGCAAAATTACTTGTTTTTCTAAAAATGCCATTCTTTTTTATATTGTTTTTTTTGCTCCTTTAGACATTTTTGGTATATTTGCAGCAGCAACAATAAATTCTGACAAGCATATGAAAGATATCAGACTACTATTACTAATACTTGCCGCAGCAGCAGGCTTGGCCAATGCGCAGACTGACGTAAGCCGAAAATATATGGTAAATGCCGATTTCAGCAACGGCACCATGAAGAACAAGTCTCCGGAAGGATGGACATTGTCGCTGACAACATCGGGCGTACAGTCTACTATCAGCACTGAGGGGAAAGGCAATGGGCTGATTGCCGCGGGGCAGAACCACTGGCAGCTATGGCAGGAAAGCGGATCACTGAAGGGAAAGGCCTTCCAGACCACAAGCAGGCTTCCATTGGGCAGATACAAGCTGACGGTTGACATGGTGACGGCGTTCAGCGAGGGAGAACTGAGACTGTATATTGGCTCCGACTCTACAAAAATCCTATCGGGCAACGACAGGACATACGAGGTTGAGACACTGGTTACATCAGAAACCCCGGAGGCAGGACTTTACATAACTATAACAAACGGCGGACTGCTCGACTTCGACAACTTCACATTGTACAGATACGAACCGACTGCCGAAGATGCCAGGAAGATTGTAGAGCCACTATATAAAATATGTATAGCCGACACCCTGTCGAAGGGACGCCAGAAATGGTATAACCGTGACGAGATGATTGAGGCATTGGAAACCTACAAGAGCATGGGCGATGACGACAGCTCCATATTGGCCGCCACAGCCAAACTGCAACAGGCGCACGACAACTTCCAACAGATAAAGGCCGACTACGTACAGCTCAGGGAGGAGGCGGCAAGCTTTTACACAGAGATACAGAAACTAAAGTTCGCCTATGTCGACAGTGTCTACAACATTCGCAAACAAATCAATTCCTACTACCTCAAGATGGAGGACCACTACGAATGGGTAAAGGCAACCCTGACATCACTCCACTACATCATGGACGTATACGAGAAGTATAAGGAACTGGCCAAAGCCATCAGTTACGCCAACACACAGATGCAAGCTACCAACTATGAAGGCAAGGCCGACCTGCAAGCCGTCGTCATCGAGGCGTGGCAAACAGCAGCCGAGGCAACAACAACGGAGGAGTTTGACTCATGTATCAAAACCGTCTGCCAGGCACTGGACACTTATCTCGCCACAAGAGCATCTGAATGGATAACCGTCAAGAACGGATTACCACACTATACCGACAACAGGGCAACCGTACAGGCACATGCCCCGGGATTTGTGCGCGTTGGTGACATATGGTACATGTGCGGAGAAGACCGCACCAGCCAATGGAACCCTGACGTAAACCTCTATTCTTCCATAGACCTTGTAAACTGGAAATTCGAGAAGAAGATAATACAAAACGGTGTTACCACAGCAGAGTTGGGAAGCAGCAGGATGATAGAGCGGCCTAAGCTGTTGTACAACAGCAAGACGGGAAAATATGTGGTATGGTGCCACTACGAGTCGGGAGACTACAGTGCCTCAGAAGCCGCCTGCTTCGAATGCGACTCCATAAATGGAGCTTACAAATATATATGGAGCGGACGTCCAATGGGCATAAAGTCACGCGACTGCAATGTATTCCAGGACAACGACGGCACCGCCTATTTCATATCGACCACAGAGGAGAACCAGCACCTGGGACTGTTCCGTCTGTCAGACGACTATCATGAGGCCGTTGAGCACACGCAGCTCTTTGCATGGCAAAGCCGCGAGGCTCCTGCCATAGTACGCGTCGGCGACACATACTTTATGTTTAGCTCGGCCTGCTCAGGATGGGACCCTAACCAATGCAAGCTGTCATACACCAGCAACCTGCAGACAGGATGGAGCTCCCTGTCAGATATTGGCAACAGTATCTCATACGACACACAAGCCGCTGCCATCTTAGAAATAAAGGGAACGAAGGCCACAACCTATCTGTATGTAGGCGACAGATGGCAAGACCCGGGGTTGACAGAGTCGAAGATTATCATGTTCCCGATAACGTTCAACGGCAATTCGTGCTCATTCAAATACCACGAGAGGTTTGACATCAACTTCGTAACGGGCGAATGGCGTGAGACACCGACTGAGGAAATATTCCTGAGCAAGAAGAACTGGAAAGTAGCAGACTGCAGCAGTCAGGAGGGCATCAATCCGGCCTCGTATGCCATTGACGGGAATGTCAACACCTTCTGGCACACCCAATATAGCGGTACTGTAGCAGAAGCACCACACCATATCACCATTGACCTGGGCAAGCAGTACAGCATCAAGAGCTTCCTGGCCACACCACGCATGGATGGGAACACCAACGGACTGATACGTAATTACCAGTTCCTTGTGAGTGATGACGGGACAAACTGGACAAGCACGCGGTCGGGCGACTGGATGCCATACTGTACGGAGGTTGCCATAAATACCAAGGAAGGCAGATACATTAAGCTTGTGTGCACGAAAGGAACATTCGCCTCGGTGGCCGAGTTGGACATCGTGGCAGAGGAAGTTGATACAGGTATCGATGGTGCCGGCTATGACGATGATGGAAAGACCGTTGCGTCGCACAGGCTATATACCATAGACGGACAGGCGGCATCCGACAGCTGCAAAGGCTTGCTGATAGACAAGATTACTTATACTGACGGTACCACACGATGTGTGAAGAAGGTTGTGAGATAGGAATACGAAATTACGGGTTGTTGCAACAAGAGCAACAACCCGTAACCCGTAATTCAGAATTCGCCGCAGGACTACTTCTTTGCCACAAGTTCCATGGTATCGCGTGCGATAACAATCTCCTCGTCGGTAGGAATGAGGCAAACCTTCACCTTTGAGTCGGGAGCTGAGATGACACGCTCTACGCCACGGCAGTGGTTTGCTTCCTTGTCCATCTTGATGCCAAGGAATTCAAGACCCTGGCAAGAATCCCAGCGTACATCTTCCTGGTTCTCACCTACTCCGGCTGTCCACACGATGATGTCGACACCACCCATGGCGGCGGCATACTCACCGATATATTTCTTTATGCGGTAGTTATACATCTGGAGTGCGAGGTGAGCACGCTCGTTGCCCTCGCTGTCAGCCTTCTCTATCTCACGCATGTCGCTTGACAGCCCGGAGATGCCAAGCACACCGCTCTCCTTGTTGAGGAACTCAGCCATCTCATGCGGAGTCTTGCCAAGCTTCTCCATAAGATATGTCACGGCACTTGGGTCGATGTCACCACTACGGCTACCCATCATGAGTCCGGCCAGCGGAGTGAGTCCCATGGAAGTGTCGATAACCTTGCCGTACTTCACGGCAGCTATTGACGCACCGTTGCCTACGTGGCAGGTGATAATCTTCTGTGTCTTGATATCCACACCGAGGAACTCGCAGACACGCTGTGACACATAGCGGTGTGAGGTGCCATGGAAACCATAGCGGCGAACATGATACTTCTTGTACAGCTCGTAAGGTATGGCATAGAGATATGCATAGTCGGGCATTGTGCTGTGGAAAGCATTGTCGAATACTGTTACCTGTGGCACATGGGGCATCAGGGCGTTAACGGCGCGTATGCCACGCAGGTGTCCGGCATTGTGTACAGGAGCAAGGTCGCAAAGGCTCTCGATACCGTCCTCAACTTCCTTTGTCACGATGCAGCTCTTCTCGAAGAGGTCACCACCCTGCACTACACGATGGCCAACGGCATCTATCTCGTCGAGGCTCTTCAATGCTCCGAACTCAGGGTCGAGCAGGCACTTGAACACGAAGTTGACGCCTTCCTTGTGGTCGGGCATGTCGTGCATGATAATCTTCTTCTCTCCATTAGGCATAGTAATCTTTATGAATGCCTCATCGAGTCCGATACGCTCAACACCACCCTGTGCCAGAACGGACTCATCGTCCATGTTGTAAAGCTTGTACTTGATAGATGAACTACCGCAGTTCAATACTAATATCTTCATAGTTTTGTGTATTATTTTAATTTAGACTTATGCTGTAAGAGCATTTGTCATGCTTTTGCGTCCATTGCCTGGCAGGCGGTTATCGCTACCATATAATATATGTCCTCTACAGAGCAGCCGCGGCTAAGGTCGTTTACCGGGCGTGCTATACCCTGGAGGATCGGGCCTATGGCAATAGCGTCGCCAAGGCGCTGTACCAGCTTGTATGCGATGTTTCCTACCTCAAGGCATGGGAACACGAGCACATTGGCTTTTCCGGCAATGTCGCTGCCCGGTGCTTTCTTGGCACCAACGGACGGTACGAGGGCAGCATCTGCCTGTAGCTCGCCATCAACCTTAAGCTCTGGGTCAAGCTCGTGGGCGAGACGTGTGGCCTCAACAACCTTGTCCACCACCTCATGCTTGGCGCTGCCCTTGGTGGAGAAGCTCAGCATGGCAACCCTTGGGTCAGCAAATCCGGCAACACTCTTGGCGGTCTGTGCCGTGCAGACTGCTATCTGGGCAAGCTGGTTGGCATCAGGCATCGGGGTAACGGCAACGTCACCAACAACGAGCACACCGTCCTCACCATACTGTTTTTCCTTTGAGATAAGCAGCATGCCGCCACTTACGCATGTAATGCCAGGAGCGCACTTGATAATCTGTAATGCTGGACGCAGAGTGTCACCAGTGGTGCTGAGAGCACCGGAAATCTGGCCGTCGGCACCCTCTGTCTTGATAATCATGCAGCCAAGGTAGAGAGGGTTCTTCACCAACTCGCGAGCCTGCTCTATGGTCATACCCTTCTTCTTGCGCAGCTCGGCAAGCAAAGCAGCATACTCTTCGCTCTTCGGGTTGTTGAGCGGGTCGATGATGGTAGCCTTGCCGATGTTCTGCAAACCCCAGCCTGCGGCGAGGTTGTTGATCTCTTCGGGATTGCCAATGAGAATGATGTCCGCAATGTCGTCAGCCAAAACTTGGTCGGCGGCCTTCAAAGTACGCTCCTCAGTAGCCTCTGGGAGTACGATGCGCTGCTTGTTTGATTTTGCGCGCGCAACAATCTGTTGTAATAAATCCATAGTTTTGTATATGTAGAATGTTAATTGTATATCTTCGTTATTCTCATATCCATTCCTTGCATGCAAAGGTACACCAAAATCAGCGAACGGCAAAGCGATTGCTTATCTTTTTGTTACGCCATCTCTCTTGCCAGCACACTCTCCAGCTCTTCTGCCGACAGGCGCAGGCGGAACTCTCCCTTGATGGCAACGCTGATGCGTCCCGTCTCCTCGCTCACCACTATGGCAATGGCATCCGAGTCCTGCGAGATACCCATCGCAGCCCTGTGACGCAGTCCCAGCTCCTTGGGTATGTCAAGACTGTGCGACACTGGCAGTATGCACCCCGCGGCCCTTATCCTCTTCTTCGATATCACCATTGCTCCGTCGTGCAGCGGCGAGTTCTTGAAGAATATGTTCTCTATGAGTCTCTGATTGATGCGCGAGTCAATCTCGTCGCCGGTATTCGCAATATCGTCGAGGGGAATTGCACGCTCGATTACTATCAGCGCACCGACCTTGCCCTTGGACATATCCATGCATGCCATGACGATGGGCATTATCGTCTCCTTGTCCTCCTCTATCTCGGCAGTCTTCTTGCCAGAGAAGAACTTGAAGAGCCCGCGCATACGCTGGTGAGTGCCCAACGAATAAAGGAATTTGCGTATCTCCTCCTGGAAGAGCACTATCAGGCCGACCACTCCCACGGACACCAGTTTGTCCATGATACTGCCCAACAGCCGCATCTCGATGACCTGACTTACAAAAAGCCATATCACCACAAACACGATGATGCCGATGAAAACATTCAGCGACCGGCTCTCCTTCATGAGCCGGTAGATGTAATAGAGCATCAGTGCCACCAGCACTATGTCCACTATGTCTTTTACTCCAAAATCAAAGAACATTGTCTGTGAGATTAAGGTTATTGCCCTGAAACTGACATCATACTAACCATTCGTACCGTGTCGACAGCCTCCTTCACATCGTGTACGCGAAGGATGCCCGCTCCCTTCATCAGCGAGACGGTATTAAGGGCGACGGTGCCGCAGAGTGAAGTCTCTGGCATACCACCAGTCAGCTTGTATATCATCGATTTCCTTGATATGCCTGCCAGCACGGGCAGCTCCAGCACCAGCAGTCGCTCTGCCTCAGCCATTATCTGGTAGTTCTGCTCAAGCGTCTTGCCAAAGCCGTACCCAGGGTCCAGGATAATGTCCTTTGCGCCAAGGTCACGCAACTGCTGCACCTCTGAGGCAAAGGCCAGAAGCATCTCGCGGAGTGTTGGCTTGACCGACATAAGGATATATGGCACCTTCAGCTCACCAACCAGCTCAAACATGCTGCCGCTCTCGTGGATGGGAGTGTTGACGATGCCCGTCAGGCCACCCTCCGAGACATCGTTGATGATGTCAGCCCCCCACTCTTCTATACACCTGCGGGCAACAGATGGCCTATAGGTATCTACCGACAGCGGAACGTCGGGCTGCTCGCGACGAACAATGCCAAGCGCCCACTTAAGCCTTCGGGCTTCCTCAGCCTCATCGACCTCCGTAGCTCCAGGCCGTGTGGAGAACGCACCGACATCTATGAAGGCTCCGCCCTCCTCCACTATCTGGTTGGCCCTCGCGGCTATCTCCTGCTCGGTTTGCTTGCGGCTGCCTGAGTAGAATGAGTCTGGGGTGACATTGAGGATGCCCATAACCTTTGGCTGCGACAAGTCCACAAGGCGGCCTCTAACGTTAATAGTATATTCAACAGGTTTAATCATACCCTGCAAATTTACTAACTTTCCACGAAAGAAAACAATGTTTTCCAAGTTTTTCCTCATAAGAATAAAATATATCGGCAAATTTATATAATTTTGCATCGACATACTATCATTATCATGGACATAGCAGAACTATACAGGCTCTACCTGCAGACAGGCAGGCAAGCAACAACCGACTCCCGCGACTGCCCGGCCGGTTCTATCTTTTTTGCACTGAAAGGCGAGTCTTTCGACGGGAACAGGTTTGCCAAGGCTGCACTCGACAAGGGATGCGCATACGCCGTCGTTGACGAAGCAGAATACGCCGACTGCTCCGACCCAAGGTTCATACTCGTTGATGACGTGCTCACGGCATTCAAGGAGATGGCAAGGGAGCACAGACGTCAGTTCAGCATACCTGTCATCGGCATCACAGGAACCAACGGTAAGACTACAACAAAGGAACTGGTGGCAGCGGTGCTGTCAGAAAAGTACAGCGTAATGTACACTCAGGGCAACTTCAACAACGACGTGGGAGTACCCAAAACGCTTCTGCGTATGGATGACTGCCACGACATAGCTGTCGTAGAGATGGGTGCAAGCCATCCCGGCGACATCGAGAAACTTGTCAACTACGCAGAGCCCACATGCGGCATGATAACAAATGTCGGACGGGCACACCTGCAGGGCTTCGGCTCTTTCGAGGGGGTAAAGCAGACTAAAGGCGAGCTGTACGATTTCCTCGCAGCACACGATGGTCTCCTGTTTCTCAACTCCGACAACGAGCATCTGGTACAGATGGCTGCCGACCGCTGCATATCAAGAGCCATCACCTACGGACAACATGCCGAGGCAACGGTGCAGGGAGAAGTTACTGGCTGCTCGCCTTTCCTCGCCTTCCGCTTCTGGACCAACAACATCGCACCAAGAGAGATATCGTCCCATCTCATCGGGGCCTACAATATCGACAACATGCTTGCCGCCATCACCATCGGCCTGCATTTCGGTGTCACGCCAGAACAGATATGCCATGCCCTCGAAAGCTACACCCCAAGCAACAACCGCTCGCAGTTTGAGGAGACGGCGCACAACAAGCTCATAGTGGACGCATACAACGCCAACCCCTCAAGCATGATGGCAGCACTACAAAACTTCAGCATCATGGATGCCAGCAACAAGATGGTAATCCTCGGAGACATGAGGGAGCTGGGCGACGTCAGCGACGAGGAGCATCAGAAAATCACTGATTTCATCGGCACTACAGACATCAAGGACGTATGGCTCGTAGGCAGCGAGTTTGCCAAGACATCATGTCCTTACAGGAAATTCAAGGATGTAGAAGAGGTCAAGGCAGCCATATCAGCCTGCCGTCCCTCCGGGTGCTGCATACTTATCAAGGGCAGCAACGGCACAAAGTTGTTCCAACTGCCAGATATGCTGTAAAGTGAAAAGGGAAGAATGAAAGAGAGGGAAGGATGAAGAATTAACCGTGAAGAATCCAATGGTAGTGGCTTCTTGCAGCCTTTTATATCACAAAACCATTGGATTCTTCACTCTTCACTCGTCATTCTTCCATTTTCATCTTTGGTGTCACCAGAAATCGACGATTTCAGTCAGCCTGTTTTTCCCATCCCAGACGCAAAGCATTGCATCCGCCAACGCAAAGCATTGCAACCGTCCACGCAAAGCATTGCATGTGCCAACGCAAAGCTTTGCAACTGCCAACGCAAAGCTTTGCATCTGCCCTCGCAAAGCATTGCGTGAAAAGAGGCTTATCAAACAGACAAAAAAAAGAGTTACATTGCTGTAACTCTCTATCATTTTAAGTGGTGCCACCAGGAATCGAACCGGGGACACAAGGATTTTCAGTCCTTTGCTCTACCAACTGAGCTATGGCACCATCATATCTTTTTGCCTTACACGACAGGAGCTGCAGCCCCGTCATCTGTAAAAGCGAGTGCAAAGGTAGTCTTTTTTATCTGTTCCCGCAAATTTTTTTGAAGAAAAATGCTAATAATTGAAAAATTAGCTGTACCTTTGCACCCGCAAACGGGATGTAGCGCAGTTGGTAGCGCACTACGTTCGGGACGTAGGGGTCGGGCGTTCGAGTCGCCTCATCCCGACAGCACAGGCGCAGGCAAGGTTTGACCTTGCCTGCGCTTATTTTTTTTGGATGAGCGACCCTCCCCGGCCCAGGGCCCCTCCCCGGCCCTCCCTTAAAGGGAGGGAGAAGTCAAAGGGACCCTCCCCAACCCTCCCTTAAAGGGAGAGGGCACGTCCACCATGTAGGGACGCATGCAATGCGTCCGCAAGGGAACCATAGCAGTTTTTACACGTCATCCTGATTTGAAACGCAGGGTGCGGACGCATTGCATGCGTCCCTACATTCAGGGTGCGTTGTTTGGTTGCGGTACCCCCCACCGGGGGGCAGGGGGGCTCTCTTTCTGGGGAGCAGGGGGGGGCTCCCTTTTGGGGCTTTGTCCAGCAGGACATGCTCCCTGCCATCCAAAGAGAGAAGCCCCTTACTATATTTTTTTGTCAAATCATCTATCACATCTATCACTAAAGCCGATAACTCATTTGCTACAAGGTGTTTATGGAGTGATAGATGGGTGATAGATGTGATAGAAGAAGTCAAAAAATTGCTGATAATTGCTGGCTCATTATTCGCACATTGCTTATTTCATAGGTGCTCATCAAGCTTCGCAGTGTCTGATAATTGCTGTTCATCACACGTCCGCTTGCGGACATCAGCAATTAATCAAGCGCCTGCGTTAAGCAATTCAAGCAGCTGCGTTGAGCAATTCACGCTGCTGTATTTACAGAAACACGGGGGTATTTGCTTCGAAAACCAGTAGGTTACGATTGAAAAACGCGGGTTTACGCTCGAAAAACAGCGGTTTTTGACCCAAAAAACATGGGTTTTCGATGCAAAAAACGGCGTTTTTCGCACGAAAAACGTTAATTTTCAAACTCTTCTACCACATCTTCCACCCTTCTACCACACCTTCTACCACACCTTAATATTCTATGGTTCAACATGTTAGACGCATTTGTGGTAGGTGTGGTAGCAAAAATCGCAAAAAATATAGGGGGAGACTGTCCGAAAACTATAGCCACGTAGGTTAGATTCGTTACCAGTCGT
>SAMEA3663023__coassemble_1176_pt1 | contig 16978 bp, 14 predicted proteins | sample SAMEA3663023__metabat2_low_PE_013 | metagenome-assembled genome bin SAMEA3663023 (sample SAMEA3663023) | pig gut metagenome | biome: pig gut; feature: pig-associated habitat; material: faeces | place: France | collected 2012
GGCATACAACTTGGTCTATTGCCATGACATAGTGCCTGATGATAATGATTGCATAGAAATTTCAGGCGTGCGCTTGTGATTACTGTCGAAGGAGTAATCTTGTTTCTATCGTCCATAGTGGTATATTTTAGGTTAATATTAACTTCGTTGATTTTAGGCTGCACTAAAACTCTAATCTGAATCCCTTTTGCTTCAGCTCCTCATATTTCGATTTGTTGAATCGGAAGAGGAAGGCTTCTTTCTTCTGCGAAGGATTTACAGTTTCGTCCATTTGTTCCAGCATTCCGAGCCGCTTCATCTTGTTGTAGAAGTTGCGGCGGTCGAATCGCACGTCCAATATAGCCTCGTAGAGGTTCTGTAGTTCCTTGATAGTGAACTCCTCTGGCAGCAGCTCAAAGCCAATGGGCTCAAAATGTATCTGCTGGCGCAATGCCTGTTCAGCCTTGCGGAGTATCTGGTCGTGGTCAAAAGCCAACTGCGGCACATCGTCCAAAGCAAACCATCGTGCATCAGCAGCGTCATCTCCACCCTTCACTTCCTGCATCCTCACCAAAGCATAGTAGGCAATGGTGATGACACGCTCACGGGGATCACGCTGTGGCGCAGTGAAAGTATGGAACTGCCGGATATAGGCACCCTCCAGACCTGTCTCTTCCTGCAACTCACGCAGCGCACCCTCCTCAGCACTCTCGTCCATCTTCATGAATCCACCGGGGAAAGCCCATCGCCCTTTGAAAGGTTCGATGCCTCGCTGCACCAAAAGTACTCTCAGTTTTGTACCGTCAAACCCAAAGATGACACAGTCCGTCGTCACACTCGGATGAGGGTACTTATGGCAGTATTTCAACTCTTCGTCTGTCTTGTTTATCTTATCCATTGCTTGTTTTGTGTAAGAATTACGCAGCAAAAATAATTGGATTTCTTTAAACAACAAAATATTTTTGCGTAAAAATTACACCACACGAACAATTTTCCGTCAATAATACCAATATTCACAGTCTTTTCAGCATCTTTTCCCTTGTCTCACATGCCAATATCAATAATTTCATCGGCATTTTTTACTTTTAGTTTAACCACTCTATCAGTTTGTTTACTTTGTCTGACACCATTGCAGGCGATGATGGCAGTTTATGATTTCTTAGCACAACCATGCAGACAGCGTATTTCGGTTTGTCGGCAGGAAAGCATCCGGCAAACGTAAAGGTCTGTTAGTTGCCAACATCAGCCACGTTATATACTCCTACCAGTTCCACATACTTGGGCGCATGCTTATGTTGTATGCATTCTTCCTTGAACATTCCAATGACGATTTCACGGATATTGATACGTCTTTCAACAGCGACATTCACAGAATCCACATGGAAGATATTGTTCAATACCGTGTCCTGTTCCATCGCATTGGTACTCTTCGTCTGGTCAGTGACATACCTACAATAGTTCATATCGTGAGGCGGGGGCATCATGGCATGATACATCCCAATCCTCGACATATAAAGTATTACATGTCTGTATATCAACATACCGTAACCACCTCTGCGCCAATTATAGTCTCTTATCCTCACGCTGTCGTTCAACACAAGAAGACCAGCCCTGTATCGACACTGTCCTCCAAAGATTTCTTGACTGAGCAACGCAATCCGCTGCCACAAATGGCATATTTGTTAACGAGCCGCACACCCTTTTGAGAAGAAGTGCATACACAATCTCATAACCATTATCTTTCTTTAATCTTCAGCTTCTTCACTTTCTTTATCCTCCTTATCGTCACGACCGGATAAGTAGGTGTGCTTCTCTACCACAGCGTCATTGCCAAACATAAACTGTCCATAGCGGTTGATGTTCACCCTGCCGCCAATTGTCGCCACACAGTTCATGGCAAAAACATCATTAGGATTTTTCTCAATCCTCTTCAGACAGGTCAGATAGCATTTCTTGCGCATATCGTTGTAGGTGCTGTTGGGTATGGAAGAATCACGGGATATTCCGCCATAGCAATATTGATACAGACATCGCCAAATAATCCAGATATTGTTAAGACAAGGATTGTATTTGCCACTGTTCATCAACCTTCCAGCTACAGCCACTATCCACTCGTCTTCATGTTCTGCTTCTGGACTGTCCGCCCAATTCAGCAACAACGAGCATTGCTCGTCAAAAGTGGAACAGTCATTCAGACTGTGCAGAATCATTTCTACTCTTTTATCCGCATCAACCTTCCTGTAAAGTTCCAGTGTAGGCTTTGTCGCATCTGCCAGTTCCTTAGTCATCGCGTTCAAGGAATCGACAAACTTCTCCTCATCAGTGAAATACGTATAAGACTTGGCTTCTATCTTGTTGCCGAAAGCGATCAACAGATCCATCGAATGTTCTTCTTCTCCCCATTCTTCTGGAGTACGCTTCATCATAATGACTATGCTGTCCTTGTAAATCTTGGCTGCCTGGCAGAGTTCCTTGTCCCTGATGCAATCCTCGCTAATAGCTTTGATGCCATCAACAACGTCTTTTTCTTCAGCGAGTTCAAAGCCATCGCATCCTCTCAGCCACAGCTCGTGATTGCTCCACACGTTGAATGCCAATAGGCAAGAGTTGTAGAACACCTCTGCATTGGAAAGAAACGGATGTTTGCTTGCGGCATATTCTGGCAATTGCAGGGCGAATGCCGTATCACTCACGATCTCGTATTCGAGAACATTGTCTGCCGCATCCTGTCCATAGAAGGCAGAAAAGAGGTCAAAGTCCGTGCTGTCTTCCTTCGCACTTGCGTATTTGTCATAAATCTCGATTATGTCTTTGAGACTGACGGCGTCGTCATTCTCAAAGCATTCACGATACTGGTTTCCCATTTCTTTCTTGCAGCCAGTCATTGTAATCAACAATGTCACGGCAATAATACCAAACCATTTCATACTATCTGTCCTATTTTATTCTTTTACCTCAATCAATACTGCCGTATAGTTGTCATCGCCTTGCTTTTCGCACATGAAATCATAGATATCAAGGATGTCGGAAAGCGGCTTCTCGTCCATCATCCTTGCCAACAGGATATCAGGAGCCATGCTTTTGTATAAGCCATCGGAGCAAAGCAGGATTCTGTCGCCTGCTTTCAATTTGAACTGCACTATGTCCGGGACATCTGCCTCATGATGATAGGAGAAGAAGCAACGGTCAATAACCTCCCAACCATAATCCAACCGCACATGGTCTTTCGACTGGTAGAGCAGCCCCTCGTCAGGACGCTGCAAATAGCATCTGCTGTCACCCACATGGGCAATTGTCACGGTGTCGCCCTCAATGCTTGCCATCACCATCGTCGTTCCCATTTGACAATGGTTCAACGAGTAGGTTTTCTTGTCAAGTGCCCTCATGGCATGGGCACATGCATTATTCACCTTTGTCTCACTGTCAGGCTCGTCCGTATGTTCATTCCAGTAATCCGCAATAGCGTCTGAAACGGTCTCGCTTGCCACTTCTCCCATAGCGTGCCCTCCCATGCCATCGCAGACCACTGCCAACCAATGGTTTCCGTCCTCACTACTTACGATACGGAAAGCGTCTTCGTTTTTCCGACGCTTACCAGTTTCACTGATTGTCGCGTAATGTATCTTCATAAAAATTCTTATTTATTCAATGTCAATTCTCGAAACCTCATCCACGTTCCTGATTGCCGAAATGGACTCCATGGCATTCTCCAACTCTCTTACCGAATGGACTGCGAAATCAACCGAAGTCTCAACGATGCGGTCAACGGTCACAGTGTTGAGCCGCGAGATGGATAGATTCTGCTTTTCGGTGATACATGCCACCACATCACTCAACAAGTGATGGCGGTCGATGCCACGGATGCAGATACGGACAGGGAAGAGGAACGCTTCATGCTCTTCAAAGTTGACGGCAACGATGGAGTCGCCTTGCTCAGAAGCCATGCGGATAGCATCAGGACAGTTGCGCTTGTGCAGCGTGACAATTCCTTCAGCCTCCTTGAATCCTATCACCTCGTCGCCTGGCAACGGATGGCAGCAGGAACAACGGACGTATGGCATCTTTGCCATGTTGGCAAAATAACTGCGGAGAGTGCGCTTTGCCTTGTAGGTCAGTACGTACTTCAGCCATTCTTCCTCTGGCAGTGCTTTCTCGTCTGTCCCAATCTCCACACAATCACCTCGATGCAGCACGGTTTTCACTGAGCAAAGCCTACCATTGATTCGGGCATACTCAGCATGTAGTCCCACCTCGCTGTGAATCTCAAAGGCAAAGTCCAGTGCAGTAGCATCCTTTGGCAGAATGACACCTTTGCCATGAGGCGTGAACACCATAATGTCATCATTGTAGAACGATGCCGTCACTCCGTCCATATAGTCCATCTCGTGGCTGTGATACGCCACATCCTTTAGCACAGCCTTGAATTTCTCCAACCAAGCCTTTACGTTCTCCTCTGTTCTTTCAGCCGTGCAGCCAAGACGTGAGTTGCGCACCATACGCTCAGACAAGATATGAATCTCTTCCCAACCGCCTTGGTCGTTGAGCATCTTCACGTGGAAACTCTGATAACCGTTCTCCTTGGGTGCATTGATATAGTTGGCCACACTGCCAGGACGCTCCTTGAAATAGTCAGAAAGCACGGCATAGATATACAGGCTCAGTTTCTTCTCCTCTTGCAGGTCCTTCGCGTCATAGATGATGCGGATATAGTGCTTGCCATCTACATGGTGGAAGTCACATCCCTTGGAACGCATCTTGCGCCATATGCTATAGGGCATACGGTAGCGAAGCTCTATCCTTGCTTTGACGCCATTGTCTTCCAGCAGCTCGCTCACCTTTGCAATGAATCCTTCGAGGTTCTTCTCCTCTGCCAATTTCATTTCATCCAACATCCCTTCTATTTGTTCATACTCACGAGGACAACGGTAATGGAACGACAGGTTTTCCAACTCAGTCTTCACATGATACAGTCCAAGACGGTTGGCAAGCGGAGCGTAGAAATAGTCCGTCTCGCCGGCAATCTTCATCTGCTTGTCGGGACGCATACTTGCCAATGTGCGCATATTGTGCAGACGGTCTGCAAGCTTCACCAAAATGGCACGCACGTCATACTGCACCGATGCCAGAATCTGACGGTAGTTGTCCACTTGCTTCGACTTATCATACTTCTCCTCTTTCTGCTTTGTCACCACACCTACGAGGAAGGCCACGTCCTCCCCGAAACGCTCGCGGATGTCCTCAATAGTGTATTGGGTATCTTCCACCACGTCATGCAGGAATGCCGCCATCACGGGATTGGCTCCAAGTTCCAATTCCTCAGCCACAATACGTGCCACCGCTATTGGATGAATGATATAAGGTTCACCCGTCTTGCGTTTCTGCCCCTTGTGTGCCTCGGCAGCCAGTTCGTATGCTTTGCGGACAAACTGCATCTGATTGTCATCCACTCGCTGAGCCAACATCTTGAAGATGCTCTCAACACCTGCCTCCATCGTGTTACGGTCATTTCTCTGCATAACTGTTTCATTTAATATTTATTACCAACATCAAAACTATGGCAGATTACTCCTTGTCCCTATCTGTCAACAGTACATCATGACAAGTATCGCCCTGCCAATATGCCATCGGATGAAGTTCTACAGTCAGTTTGTTGTAGTTTCCATACCGTTCCACCTGATTCAGTATGTTCAACTTCTTATCAATCTCCTCCTGACTACTGCCAAAAACCAGATTAGTAAAATAGCGATTCTCATACATATAGTCCTCGCTGTCAAAACAAGGATAGAGTTGTGAGTCTTCACCCACATACACACCATCTTTTGGCATGCGCTTCCTTGCGTGTTCTATCATGTCTTTCACGCCATTGAATGACGCTCCCAAGACCACAATGGTCTCGTTGTTCTTATACTTCTTCATTGTCATATACCCTAATACGTCATCGGGCGCAACCTTAATTTCATTCATAATATCAATACCTTGTTTATATTAAAGAGTATAATTTGCAACCATTTCTATCATAAAAGAAATACTTCACCCAAAATTTGTTGATTGACAGCAATTATTTTGCTGGAAAAGAGAGCGGCCAACCTATTTCTGAACAGGATGAAAGCTCTTACATTGATGATATCTCTGTTCTCTTTTTCCTACATTCTCATCAAAAGTTTCATCTGCTATGCTGGCATATAGGTTGTGCCGGTCATTTGCCTACAATCGGACTCTACATCTATTATCAAAGATGTATAGTTCCAAAAGAAATCTATCACGAATAAAAAAATGCAAGATTAAGTTTCATTTGAAACCTAACCTTGCATTTTTTGTTTCACCTTCTTCCACCAACAAGTGGCAGCAGGCAGTTTACCTAACAATCTTGAATCCAAGTTTCATTATCAGCTTCAGTGTTTCCTGTGAAGTTTTTCGATCGTATTCCTTCTCAGCTTCAGTCAGCTCCTCGTAAGGCACAAGACATGGATGAAGTTTTGCTGCATCATTGCGCTCCTCACCATATTTCCAACCATCTTTCATCCGGCCTTCCGACCAGACCTCATGTACATTCTTCGCTATTATTTCTGCCAAAATTATCAACTTTTCTGGCAACACCACATCCTTCGTATCGATGGGATGAGGAATGTAATTGTCCTTATTCATAAATAACATGGTTTTTATTAAAAATACTATTATAGAGCGCAAATATCACTATTTCTATCAGAAGTATGCTTAAAACTTCTTCAGATTATGGAAAAGGCTAATTGCAAACAGTACTCCCATCTCCTCCATGAGGACAATGAGTTTTTCTTCCTGTTCAGCCGTAAGGCTATTTTTCAACTCGTCAAACAGTCTTCTTGTAAGCTCTGTCTGCTGTTTAATTTCCTGTTCACTCACCTTGCCATCATCCAAGATTTGTTTGATTGACGGTCTATCAAATACAGCGTCATCAAAACTGACCGATCCATTTTTTCAATTTTAATAACTAATTATCTTTTATGGTTTAACATTCCAATTATAACGTCTCTATCGTGCATAAGCGCCTCTTTGTCGAGTTGTTCGTTAGGAACAAGGTCATTATGGATAAAATGATTCTTGTACCATCTGGCGACATTTATCTCCTTACCCGAATCTACTATCACACCGCCACGATCAATGACTATTTGCTCTTCCTTGTGTGGCTTGCGGAATCCGAGCAACAGTTTCTCCAAACACCACCTGTTATGCTCTACCATACACAAACGTTCTATATCTGTTTCCGACAAGCCACCTTTAATACAATCCTTGAAAGACCTTAACTTAAAGTCAGCGGAATAAGCAGTATAGAAGTTCGACCATTGCAGGGCTATGGGCAATCCACGCCATAGTGAGGCAGGAGTTTCACCATCTTTAGGTGATGCATAACAAAAGTTTATCCATTGTGCCAACTTCAATTTGTCATAGTCTAAGTCATAGCAATTCTCCATCATACCAAAAGGATAGAGATGGGAATACTTGCTGTATTTACCATTACCACCCGACTGATTTAGCATTGTGAGCAATGCTTCCGATGATTTCAGACGAATGAATACTGGTATTTCCCTATCATATATCTCATTTGGCAATGACAAGCCAACCACCATGTTATGGGAAGGTTCCTTTAAACAGACAAATACTGAAGTAAGGCTGTTGTTATCATTCACGACTTCCTTCAGATAGTTTTGTATAGCTGATGACTCTACATTGCCTTTAACAAACTCAAACTCCACGTCGAGGAAGTCTGCATCCTTACCGGAAAAGTATGTAGGTTGTATCACTTTCTCCACGACTTCCGACTTGGAATAGTCTTTATATAAAACCGAGGAAATCTCAAACAAACCGCGATACCTGTTGCGAAAGAAATCCATCTCACTGTCAGCATGGGCATCGACAAAAGTTATGCGGCTCTTCTTGCTGCAATCACGACAGTAATTGGGGAAATGGAGAAGGTGAGCGGCAAATGTACCCATTGCCACCCCCATACGACTCATACCTAAAATAATAAGGTGTACCGTCTTCTCACTTTCATAAGTTATCGCCTCACGATCGAGTAGTGGATATTCTATGCGTTCATTGTCGTGAGTATAACAATGAGATACGAAAACCTTCTTTGCCCACGACTCATAAAAATTGAACGGATAGAAGTCTATCTTCTCGCGCCACTGCTCAGCAAGGTCAGTCACTTGAAACGCTGAGAATGTGGTCTGATATTCAAACTGGACAGCCACTGGCAACGACTTTGCGTGTATGTCTGCACTATCCGCACCACGGAGTTCGGCTATCATCCTCAAAGCCTCAAGATTCATGGAGTCCCTGTCTTGCTCGCCGCTCTCACCTGTTATAAATACAGACTTGGCGGTATTGACATTGAGTTTTCTCAAATCCTCCCTTGAATTTCTTTTTCCCCGGTAGACAACTACCCGTGGCTCATATTTCTTGTCCAGCACGTTATGGATACGCGATTTCACGTCCTCCGTTTCTTCCGTACTCTGCACAAGGATATAAGAGTCACGAAACTTCTCGCTTTTACAGATTTGTTCCACCAAGGACGGCACCAAATCATCCATTCCAATTATTACCACATGACCGCTTAGGTTATAGTTAATCTCACCATTCCTGAACCTGTCAACTCTCACATCAAGCATATTGGTCAAGACGGATATAAACATTCCTGTCATCACCATCATTCCGCATACCGCCACCACGATGCCGAAGATGTGCGTACTTTCCTTCAGTTTTTCTATGGCACCAGGGTCGATAAACAGCGTCACCATACGAAGAAAACGTCCCATCACCTGTTCTTCCTCTTGTATTTCCTCAAAGGGGAAAAACAAACTGATGAAATAAAGTAGTACGAAAACCGTCACAACAGCCACTAACAGCCATATCAGTTGCCTCGTTCCCCGTTCAGAAAACGACCTGTCGAAACTAAGCTTCGGACATCTGAGAAATTCTTTTGTTGAGCTAACAATACTCATATTTCAATCTTATTAATCGTATTTTTGTTCTCCTCCAACTTTAGTAATTCGTTTACCCTATTCTTTGCCCTCTTTTTCAATTTTGTGAAGAAGACGATAAATAGTATCAGCAAGAACCAACTTAATGAAGAATCCACCTGTAAACTCAATAATACAGTATCGAATAATCCATGGGCAAGAATAGGTGCTGCAAGAATCATTATTCGTGTTTTCACACTCCTGTCAATACTGTCTTTCTCTATACAGAGTATTACAATTTCGTTTTGTATCACAGCTATGTATATTTTAATTCTCGAACATTTTTAATCTCCCGTATAACCAGTTCAAATATCTCTTTATCATCCTCAAAGCATTTCATAAAGACCTCTTCGCGTTCATCTGTCATTCCATATCTGAAACAGGGTTTCTATGGGGTTCCCCGTCTTCAATGCTTTCTTAAACAGTTCTATTTCATGCTCTATCTGCACAACAATGAAATCTATTTCTTCACATTTTGGATATTTTTCACTGAGATTTTTCTCATAAACACTTCGGGCATTTTGCAAATATACAATCGCCATCTCATAATTTTCTATCTGCTTAATTATGGCTGTAGAATCATCATATTCCGATTGATTAGCAAAAAAATACCCGTGTATACTAGGTGTATAGATATTCCTGTTGCAATAAAACTCAAGACCGACTTGATAATAAAAATCTCCCAAGCCCTTGTTTTCTCCATCATTTATAGACTGATAAATCCTGAGAGCATTGTTACGGTACTTATCATCCGAAGTCAGTTCGTATAGTTTCAAATGACACGATGCCATCTCTATGGAGTTCTCTCCATACAGGTTGGTATAAACCATCATGGCTTTGTTAAGATAACATTTTGCAGAGTCCACTATATTATTGTAATCATTATCATCGTGGAATATGCCTCTGCTAAGACTTATATACATCTGGCCGAAGTTATAGTAGCATCGTGCCACTTCCCTGTGATTCTCACCATAAGCAGCAGTCAAGTTATTCAACGCTTTCTCAAGATAACTCTCTGCTTCAAAAGCAGTCTTGTACAATTCCTTGCTATGCCATTCTCCCATTCTGTTATTGCAAATACCAACTTCTACAGACTGAATGTCATACATCTTATTTGCCAGATACAATGCTTTTTCATAATACCTGAAACCGTATCCGTCGTCTAAAAACTCATCCTCAAAATCTCCTAAGTTCACGAGCCTTATAACATCTGTGCTGTCCAATTCTGTATATAGTCTGAGATAATAGGCTGCAGAGTCATACTGACATTGGAGTTTCATGGATTCATAATAGCTGAGACATCTGAGTGAAGCTTCCTCTACATCCATAAGATGCACATTCTTTGCTTTATTCAACCTTTCTTCTGCATCATGGAGATTACTACCTTGCTGTATAATGTTCCTTACCTGTGAACAGATGTCTCCTCGAGTTCCAAGCAATGAATCGGCACGGGTAAGCTCGCCGTTCTCTATAAAAAAATTCACCCGTCGATAAAAATCGTCTATTTGGTCGAAATCAAAAGTTGAATAACGATCTGCCATCTCTGATATTAACTTCTCATTGTTTTCCTGGGATGTATAAAGTTCCTGTAGCTGTTTGCGGTATTGCTCTTCAGATATTTTCTGCTGCTCTTTCAAGGCTTCTATCTTCTCCTCTTTCTCTTGAAGTTGTTTTCGCAACGTCCTGCGAATTTTCTTTTCCAATTCCAATCTATCTGCCAATACTTTGTCTGGTATATCCATTACTATAAGAAGATCGTTTGAAGTATACTTATGAATCTTCCCCAACAAATCGCGGTCATACAATTGATATCCGTTCTTTCTCACGTTTGTAATACAGTACGTATTATTGGTTACTGCAAACGCAAAAGCCCCATTCGTCCCACTGACAGCAGAATTGTTACCTCTAAAAGTAATAGTGGCGCCAGACAACATCGTACCTTGAATTGCAGTACCGTTGGCACTTAATCGCCCACGTGTTTTCACATAGCCATGCTGCTTTTGTGCAAACACAACAGATACACTTGCTAATAAACAAACGATCAAGAAATACTTTTTCATAACTATAAAGTATTGACTTTTTAAATATCCTATCAATTGCTGATAACAACCACACTAATGTCCTTGTTTGTACAATTAGCAATTTCCAGGGTTACGCGGCTTTTTGGTGAATGTGGCAGATTGAACGCTGTCTTTCTGCTGCTGCGTCCTTTTGTCACGTCTGTAGTGTCGTTGTGCCATTCGTTGATTCCCTTTGTCTGATTCACGGCATGTACACGGGTGGTTATCAAGCCTCCCGGCTCAGCCACGACAGCCAGTTCCTGACGGTCGGATGAAACGAATGTGTATACAGATTTGCCTTTTGCCTTTATCAAGCAAGTTTTGGTCAGTATTCCTCCTTGCTGCATCTGTCCGCGATGCATGTATGAGCGGTTGATGTTGTCTGAGTTCTTATAGGCATCATTTCCGTTTGCGAGACTGTCAGCAAAAGCGGCATTGAAGATGAGATGCCCCTCCAATGATTCATTCTCGTCCCGGTTTTGAGCCCTTAGCAAACCAAAATTTGACAGGTTACACTTTTCCATGGCTTCTTTCGCCTTGCGAAGAGCCATGGTATCCTTATTTTCAGCCGACTCTGCAAGCAGAAGACATGCGTCAATAGCTGCTTGAATACTCTCTGTGCTGCATGAATCTTCGTTTGCGATTACAACAGATTCAGCCACACACTCTTGGGCACTGAGAACAATGCTCGACATACAAGCTAAAACTGTCACAATTAAACTTTTCATATTTGCAATTGATAAAAATGATTACTTCTTTCTTAAAACAAGTCTGAATCCTACTTTGGGAGAAGACAGGTCCGTTTCCATAGGTGTCTCATAGCTGATTTTACATTCATTGGGTTCAGAGGCAAAACTTCCCCCCTTTATCAGCATCATATTTGTAGAGTTTTCTGGATTATTGAAATCTACGAATGGAGTATATACATGTTCACATACATTGCCACTCATGTCGTATAGTCCAAATTTGTTCGGTTTTAGTTCACTTTGACCATCCGCAGAATGAGGCTTGCCTTCTGCATTTGCTTTATACCAAGCCACCTCATTGATATTGTCACTTCCCGCATATTGAGTTCCGTTTTCAACATTACCATCCGATGCCGCATATTCCCATTCTTCCTTTGTCGGCAATGAGAACTCGATATTAGTCTCATTGCTATTGATGATTTCATTAAGCTTCATTATGAACAGCTGCGTCTTTCCAAAACTTACCTCTGTTATGGGCAGTGAAGCCTGGGCTGCATCATATTCCTCACCGAGAATGGTATGATATTCCTTCACTGTTGTCTCAAAAGCAGAGAATTTGATGGAATCGCCATAGACCTCACGCATGTTGTCGAGAATTCCGTCCAAAACCTGAAGCTGTTCAATGGTGATGGAATCGTTAGCCATCAGATTCAGTCCCGGATGATGTTCCTGAATCTGTTCCGTGAGATTTTTCCGTGTTTGCTCAAAATCGTTCCTGCTCTTGATGGAATAACCTATCCAGCCGATAATCGCAATGGCGCATATTACCCCAAAAGCAACAATACTCTTGACAAAAAGCCGGTGCTGTCTTCGTGCCTTGTCTTCAGCCAATAACTGTTGGTTCAGCACATCAATATCACTATCCTGACGAGTTCGTTCCCCAATCTTTGGAACAATCCGGTTTTTCACCATATAGTCAACCGTCACGCCGAGCGTCTGACCGAAACTGATATCCGAATGCTGGTGTGTTCCCACCTCTTCTTTTATATCTTCAGGAATATCCTCGGGTATTCCGTCAAATGTATTGTCAGGATTGACGGGGATTATATGCTTTTTGAGAGAAATGGCAAGTTGTATCTCCCTTCGTACCCAGTCCCCTTCATTCTTGCATCTTGCCAATGCCTCCTTCGACAATACAAGCATAAAGATTGGAGCACTTTTGATGGCTTCCTGTATATGCTCTCCAAACTTGCCGTCGGTCAACTCGTCATAGTCGAGGAAAACGCTGTATCCACGCTGAGACAACATCAGCTGCAGTATGCGTGCAAATTGCGCACCACCTGTACGGCGGTAACTTATAAAAATGTCATATTTCTGTTTCATCACTATTATATATAGTAAGGTGAAATTTATTTCTGTCCATCCAACACGATGAAGGAAGCCCAATATTCGGGTTGGTCATATCCGTTTGTGCGGAGATAGCGCTGTGCTGAGCGGAGAGCCTGATTAGGTGTCTGCCCTGCCATCAGCGAGCGGTAAAACTGTACCATCAATTCCATCGTGGCTTTGTCATCCACTTTACGGAGACTCATCAGCAGTGTGTGTACTCCTGCATTCTTGAATCCGCGCTGCAGTCCGAACACACCGTCAGTGCCCATCTGTCCCAATGCCGTCTCACATGCAGAAAGCACGGCGAGATTGCAATGGCGCAGATTCATCTTAGCTATGTCTGCCGCCGTAATGATGCCACATCCCTCTCCGAGGTTGGCACCAGCGAAGGCAAGCAAACTGCGCCTCATGGCATCATTCGCATCCTTCGATGCGGCATTCTTGATATATGCACCATGAGTGGCTAAGTGAAGTATGTTCACCTTCGAGTCGTTGAGCGAGAGGAAAGCCTCTGTGCTTGCCTTGACGTCAGAGAGTTTGAGAATATTCCCTACTTTATGAGCGGCAAGCAGTTTCTCAACCTCGTCAATCTCTTTCTTGGTGTTGTCAAGATTGGCAAATACAATGTCATCGTCTGAACTACTGCCGGCGCCACGCATAGCACTTATCGAGCGTTGCGTCTGCTCTTCTGGTTTCGTTCCTTCCTCTGTATAGTTGATGTCTCCAAACAGCACGGCATTCTTAGCCTTATTGGTGGTCTGCTGATAGCAAAGCTGTTTGGTAGTAGAGAGTCGATAGACATTCTTCTGCTCAGACAGCGGTTTGCCTTCAAATTGCAGATATTCGATGCCGATATAGTTAAAATCGCCATCGGCGGAGAAGTATACATTTCGTTTGTCCTTGATATACTTTGATAGTTGACCCCATACGACATTTCCAACCATAGGGGTTGCATATATCAACGAGTCCTTCTTCATGATGTTCAGGTCTGCAAACGTACAGATAGGAAGGGCGATGGGAGAAGGCATATCCCGGGTCAGTACCAAGGCTACCATTTGATTGTATTCATCAAATGGACCGGTGTTAATGGCTGCAAACTCAATCGCCACGTCGTCTTTGGTGAGTCTCTGCTGCACCGCCTTCCAGTCATATCCGATATAATCGGTGAAGTCAGCTATTTCGGCACAATCACGGTAAAGAGCGAGTTGTCGCTTTTGGTTCTGCTGCTGTAGCTGGAGCACCTTTAGCAGGTCCGCATCCGAGGAGACCGTCTGCCGTAACTTGGCTATCTGCTCGTTGGCACGCTTGGCCTCTTCGTATGTCTCTTTCAGTTCGGAATTGCCGGTAGAGGCTATGAGCTTTTCAAATTCAATGGAAGAGTTGAGCAGGATGCCCTTTGACAGCAGCATGCAGTCGTAGGCCAGTGCAGAAAGGCTTGGATGGAGACTCTCATGGGCGGAAGGCTCCATGGTCAGCATAAACATGATTTCCTCTATGTTCTCTCTCTCATCTTTCCATAAGAGCATGCGTCCGCTCTCATCCAGCAGTTGGAATTCGCTGCGCAATGCCCCCCTGACAGCCTTCACATACTGGGTGAAGTAGTCTATACTCTTGGCATATTCCTCCATGTGAAGATAGCAGCCGCCTATCACTCCCAAGGATTGTGCATATGACATTTCACCAAGATACTTACGTACAAGTTCCAGATTGCCCTGTTCTTCGTCAATGATTCCTTGCAGTTTGGCCAACTTCTGTTTTCGGGCCTCTTCATTTTTTGTGGTGTCGTCCATGGGTTTGCCGGCATAAACGTAACACAGGTTGAGAGAGTTCTGCACTTCCTGTGCCTTGTCGTGCAGACCGAGGTTTGTGTACATCGCTATGGCTTCCTTATAGTGTTCAATGGCAACGTCATAATCTTTGTTAAATTTCTCAGCCGTGGCAAGACGTACCAGGGCAGCCGCATGTTCCTCGCTTTGCGGTTGTTCTTTGACATAATAGTCAAGAATAAGTTTGTACTCATCCTTTGCTGCCGCATAGTCTTTCATGGCAGAGAAGACATTGCCCATCCCCTTGTGGCACTGAGCCAGATTGCCCTGTGCTGCGTCCGAGTCGTGCTGCTCATAAAAGGCAATCACTTTTTTGTAATAACCTAGCGATTTCTCATACTCCTTGCCGAGATACATCCTCACCGCAGCTTTATACACCAGCTGGAAATATGCCTCTTGCTCTCCTTCTGTCTGCTTCTTGGCCTCAGCCGCCATGTAATAATATTCAGCAGAAGTGGCATAGTCTTTTTCATCGGTCAGGAATACGGCATAGGAGGAGTAGGTCTTCACCTTCTGTTCGTCGCTCATCTTCATCTCCAGCACCTTCAGAAAGTACTCTTTCGCTTTTGCTTTTTCTCCTGTAGCAGAATAGTATTCCGCCCGTTCCGTCATACATTCAGGCTCGTCGCATGGCAATGTCAGCTCGTACTGATTATGTTCTTCCGTCAGAGCCATAATGCGGGTCTGGTTCTCTACATCCTTTCGTTCAATATATTCTAACCCAAGCCATTCAAGTAGCTTTTCATAGAGTTCTCCATGTTTTTCCACCAACGGCAGAGCCGTTTCCCAATATTTGATGGCATTGTCCTTGTCGTCTTTGAGATAATAGAACCGTCCCATATTCATGGTGTACATGCCGATGTTCTTGTGAGGCTTAGCCAACTGCTCGCACAGCTGGAGCACTTTCGTCTGCAGTTCTATCGCCTTGTCGTTATCTTTTTCCATAGAGAACGACAAGGCATAGTTGTTGAGTGACGTGATATAGTCCTCGTTCACCTCACCGAACAATGTCTTTCTCATCTCCATGGCCTTCATGGTGTAGTCCCGTCCCTCAGCCACCTTGCCAGCATTGAAACACTCCCTGCCCTTGTCGTGCAGAGCCTGAGCCTCCTCCGCTGTCTGGGCATAGAGAGAACTGGACAGCAGGAAGAAAAATAAAGTGAAAAGTATAGATTTCATATGATATATTAGTTTTTTAAGTCTCGCTTTAATCTTGCAGCATGTGCTCAACCCTAAGAAGTTAAGAAAGTTGAGTTAGTTTTATTATTCTTTCAACATTGCCTTGATTCGCTCCACATCATTTTTCCGTTCTTCTGGAATAACATTCAAACGTTCGAATTCTGCGAAGTCATCAAGGAAACCATCCTTGAACTCTGCTTTGTATTGCTTGTACAGGTTCTCCGCTTCCTCCACTTTTCCTTGGAAGAGCAAGGCTGCTGCAAGGTTGGTGTAGGCAATGTGCTGGGTGGAATCCACCTTTATGGCTTCCAACGAATACTGTTCTCCTTCTTTAAACTTGCCCAACAGGTTGGCATAGAAAGACTGTCTGAACAATTGGCCTGAATAACTGGTCTTCCAACCTTTCTTGTCTTTTTGGTACATAGTGTTCATCAGAGGTAGCAGTTCTTCGTTGTATGTATAAGCGGACGCATAGTCTTTCTCGTTTGCAGAAATAAGTGAAAGATAATAGAGGCTTTCCCAATATAGAGAAGTTTCCTTTCCTGCTTTTACCTGTTTTATGGAAAGATGCAGGGATTTTCCAAATGGCTCTTGCGCTTCATGGATTTTCTCTTCAAGCAACAAAGTCCGTCCCAACCAATAATAAGATTTCATCAGTTGCGTTTCGTAAATTTGAGGATTGGATTGCGCAAGACGTTCATAGATTGCAAAGGCTTGCTTATACATCGCCTTGCTATCTGAGAAACGTTGGGTGGCGGAGTATAATAATGCCAAAATGTTATAGGACCTAGCCAAGTCGGGCTCGTATGCCTGAGGGTTGGATTGCGCAAGACGCTCCAGGATTGCAAGGGCCTGCTTATACA
>SAMEA3663023__coassemble_1279_pt1 | contig 14848 bp, 10 predicted proteins | sample SAMEA3663023__metabat2_low_PE_013 | metagenome-assembled genome bin SAMEA3663023 (sample SAMEA3663023) | pig gut metagenome | biome: pig gut; feature: pig-associated habitat; material: faeces | place: France | collected 2012
TTGTTTTGAATTGCAACACTAAGATAAGTGAAAAATCTGACATGGCAAAATCCTTAACTGCTCGGCTTTGCCGCTTGCCACAAGCAAGAATTTTTTGTTGTTCAGGTACTTATAAAAAAGTTAAACTAAAGTGTTGCGGAATTTAGGACAATAACTATTTTTAGCATTATGAAGAAAGTATTTTCTATTGCATCACTTGTAGTTGGTGTCATCGGTCTTGGAGTGTTCTTCAAACCTGTCCTCAAAATCATCTGTGGTATAGGTGGCTTAGTCGTGTCCATCCTTGGCAAAGATGAGAATACAGGCATGGTAATAGATGGTATTCGTAGCTGGGGAAGAAACGTTGCCTGGTTAAATATCATTTGGGTTTGCTTAGAGTTTGGCCTCAAGTTCGCAGGTATTGAACTAACCCGTTGAGGAAACGAGAGAATGAGAAAATGAGAAAATGAGCAGACTCGAACGAAGGTCATAATGAGAAAGATACTGCAAAGCATAGAGGAACAAGCGGGGCGCAAGATGCAAACCCCGAAGGACTTCCAGTGGCTGTCGGACGAAATATTCCGCCGGCTCCACAAGACCCTGTCGCCCAGCACGCTGAAACGCCTCTGGGGCTACTTCCCCTCGGTGCGCCAGCCCCACCCCTACACCATCGACCTTCTCACCCGCTACGCCGAAAGCCTGCGCCAATGTATGCTCGCCAAGGGCGACGAGTTCCAGTCCGTAGGCGAATACCTCAGCCTCTTTGGCATCTGCGACAAACAGGAAACGCCCGACATCTACTGGAGCCAGCCCCTGCCCAACCACCTGGGCATCATCATCTGGAGTCCCGAATATCAGCACCCCGAATGGCACAACCAGGGCGACACGTCGCACCTTATGCCCACCATCACTGAATGGTGGACACCCACGGACACGGACGCCGACGCCACCTTGGCCGACATCCGCAACCACGACAACTACCTGCGCTCCGTCTCGTTCAACGAACTGCGCATCACCTTCATGAAGAACATCACCAGCGAGGGCTACACCTTCCTTGGCATCTACAAGCTGGCACCATCCTCCACGCCACAGCGCCTCGTATGGCAGCGCATAGCCGAGCGGCTCGACTTGCGCCATCTCGACCAACTCGACCTTCTGCGCCAATAGCCGCCCCGCCCCCTCCCCAACAGCGAAATGGTCCAAATCCGTAGCCGAAATGATTCAATTTCGGCTCTTATTGTTTTGTGGGTTATACTTATCTTTGCACGTAAATATAACTCACATACTAATTAAATTTAATTTTTATGAGAAAACAAGGCCTATTTATTTTGTTGCTGCCCATGTCGTTCTGTTCCATGATGCGGGCGCAAACAAGTTTTACTTATGGTGGTCTTAATTACACCGTATTGTCGGAAGCCGATGGTACTGCAATTGTAGGTAAAAATGCTCCCTCACGTGAAATATTCCTCCAAAAGGAGTGATTTTCTCAAATTTTATGCTCAAATTTGCCATGTCATTGATAATTTTTGCTTGTCTTGATTTGCAGCACTAAGATAAGTGAAAAATCTGACATGGCAAAATTCTTAACTGCTTGGCTTTGCCTTCTGCGCCAATAGCCGCCTCGCCCCCTCCCCAACAGCGAAATGGTCCAAATCCGTAGCCGAAATGATTCAATTTCGGCTCTTATTGTTTTGTGGGTTATACTTATCTTTGCCCGCAAATATAACTCACATTATTCATTAAATTATATGATATTATGAGAAATCTATTAGGAATCCTTGCATTGGCATTGTCGTTGATGCCAAGTGCGATGTTTGCTCAGGTGAGCAACAACAATGAGGACGGAGTATACAAGACAGAACGCCATGACCATAGGTCATTCCGTCAGGGAGAAGTAATCGTAAAGTTCAAGACTGGCAGTGCTATGGGCAACATGGCAAGAAGCAGCTCGCGCGTATCTGCCGTAAGCTCAATGAGCAGGGTGATGTCAGAGATCGGTGCAACAGCCATCGAACCACTCATGCCATTGACAGGCGAACTGAAACAAAATGCAGCCCGATCAGTAAAGGGATTCAACGGTAAAGATGTAGAGATAAAAGACATGTCAACACTCTATACCGTCCGCTTCGACGAAACAAAACAGCAGGATGTGCACGCCGTTGTTGACAAACTGAAGACAATAGACGACGTAGAGTTTGTAGAGCCAAACTACCTCGTTTATACCACAGCCACTGGCGATGGCGACCTCTACAAGAAAGATCCACTCTATAACAACAACGGTCACTGGGGCATCACTGGTATAAATATCTACAACCTGTGGAACACCCCTAAGATAACAACCAAGCGTCCAGTCATCGCCATTCTTGATACAGGCATTGACATCACACACCCAGACCTTGCAGCCAATATCTGGACAAACAAGCTTGAGAATGAAGGTGCAGAAGGCAGAGATGACGATGCCAACGGCTTCAAGGATGACATCCACGGTTGGGACTTCGTGAACAACAGTCCACGCATCCGCGACAACAACGGTCATGGTACCCACTGTGCAGGAATCGCTGCTGCCGTAGGTGGCAATGGTATCGGTGCAGCAGGTGTGAACCCTGATGCATGGATTATGCCTGTCACCGTGATGCAGAGCGACGGTACGGGTGACGTAGCCACCATCATCAAGGGTATTGACTATGCCGTAGCCAATGGTGCTGATGTCATCAGCATGTCATTCGGTGGTTATAGCCACTCTATGGCTGAGGAACAGGCACTGGCTCATGCCTACGCTACAGCTATCCTTGTTGCTGCTGCGGGTAATGACGGCTATTGTATGAATCATGCAGAATGTAATATGCCTAAAGGTGTTAATGCACCTATGCCTATGTTCCCTGCTGCCTATACATTCGTTCTCGGTGTTCAGTCATCACAGAGCAGTGGCGCATTGGCAAGCTTCAGCAACTATGATGATGATGGTCCTTTCTACTCAGGCTATGGCGAGGAACAACTTTACAACTATGAACTGACCGCTCCTGGTGTAAAGATTATCAGTACCTTCCCTAATGGCCAGTACAAGGAATTGAGTGGTACATCAATGGCATGTCCTGCCGTTGCCGGTGCCATCTCTCGACTGATGCAGTGTAAGGAACTCGGCAGCAAGGAGGAACTCTTCGGCGACCTTATCAACAGCAAGACAGCTAATGGAAACCTTGACATCTACAAGGCATACCAGATGAGCGATGCTAACCGTAAGCCAACACTCAGCCTTATCACATACAACATGGATGATGCCGCAGGTGATGGTGACGGTCGTGCAGATGCTGGTGAGACAATTGATATCTATCCTGTACTCCGCAACTCATGGGGCTCAGCAAAGAATATTCGTGTCTCTATTGAATTGGCAGAGACAGAGGATCCTGAAATTGTGCAGATAATCAATGGCACCGCAGATTTCGGTTCAGACCTAAGCAGCTATGCTAAGGCAACAAGTGCTAATGCTCTACGAATAAAGATTAACGACAACTGTGCTGATGGTCGCCATATATGCCTTGTTATCAAGGCTACTTGTGATAATATCACTGAGGAAGTTAAGCAGGATGTGATGATTAAGGCAGAGAATGGTGTGGAAATAGGCGGCATCGTAGCTGAGGATATGACGCTTCATGAGGGTGTGCATTATATCGTAACGCAGACTATTGCTGTTCCACAGGGTGTTACTTTAACAATTGAACCGGGTGCTGTCTTGAAATTTAAGGATGGTACAGCTTTTAATTGCGAAGGAACTTTGATAGCAGCTGGTACTCCAGAAAAGATGATTATATTTACAAGTGCTGATGGGGACTTAGGAAAGTATGGTCCTCTGATATTCAATAAAAATACGGTAAAATATGCTTTGATTGAAAACGAAACGGAGCAATATTATTTAATTAATTCAGGAACATTAGATAATTGTATAATAAAAGATTGTCATGCATCTTATCCATTCTATGGTGGAAATATACTCAACAGCAATATAACAAACATTAAAGCGAATATAAGGTATAATTATTATGGGCCACGTTTTACCAATTGTAATGTTGTAGGTAACTTCCCTGCAGTTGATTACTTACAACTTAATGAGTTTAAGTGTTCAAATATTTTAGGAAATGCATATGGCGATTATATAGCAAGCGTAGGATATAACAGCTCTAATGTATCAGTGTTGAGACAAGAAGAGCAGAATTATTTAGGATCTTCTAAGAATTCAATACTGCGTAACAATATCATAGATATGAACCATCCGATTTACTCTATTGGTTATGGCGTAGTAGATTTGGACTATGTTGCAAAAACTCCTAATCCAGAAGCCCACGGCATCGTATGGAAGGTCGTAGTCAATGGCAAGGACGCACAGGATGAGTTTGAAGAACTCGCACCTCTCGGTGTAGGAAAGCATAAGTTTGAGGTTTATTTCAACCGCCCTATGAACAAGGCAGTTGCACCTACAATCTCTATGGGTGTTCGCTCTCCTTATACTTCAATAAGCATTGCAGAGGAAGGTGAGAACAGCGGATGGAACGAGGCAGGTGACATCTACACCGCATACCTTACTATCAATGGAAAAACAAACGCAGACGGACTTAATCGCATTCGCGTATATGGTGCAGAGGACGATGAATACTTTGAGATACCAGAAGAGAAGTATCGCTTTAATGTGATGGTGCAGAAGGCAGGTTCTATGTCAACTGGTCTGATGGCTGAGGCTGGACTTGGCAAGGTCTCTCTTACCTGGGAGACAGCAGAGGAAGACTTTGCGGACTTGATGGGTTACAATATTTATCGCTACGAGGATGACCCTGAGAAGGCAACACAGATAAACGAGACTCTCGTTGACGCAACAGAGACAGAGTTCGTTGATTATGACGTAGTTCCTGGTACCACCTATTATTATATGGTAAAGGAGATGGGTACCGACCTTCAGCAGCATGACGTGAGCAATGTCGTAGCCGCTACTCCTCTCACGGCACAGAAGGGTGATGTAAATGGCTCGATGTCTGTTGACGTAGCTGACGTAGTAACAGAAGTGAACTACCTCACCAACCAGAACCCACAGCCATTCATCTTCGAGGCTGCCGATGTGAACTCTGACAATGCAGTGAACATCCTTGACGTAGTGGGGACAGTGAACATCATCATGACTCCAGAGGCAGGAACATCAAGTGTGGACAACACAGCAACATTCACTGTAGAGGACGGCATACTGTATGTTGACGCAACAACACCTCTCGGTGGTGTACAGGTATCAGTAGCAGCACCTTCGGGCACTGAGTTTGAGACAATGGAAGGCCTCAATGGTATGGAGCACGCAGGCAGCTGGATGAACGAGAACGAGTATATGCTGTTGGCTTACTCAATGAGCGGTAAGACAATTGGCATTGGCAAGCAGCCACTGCTCCGCATAGGTGATGCAGAAGTGAAGAGCATCGTTGCCAGCGACGCACGCGGTAAGAATGTACTTGCTGTGAACGGCGCAACGACAAGCATCGACGAACTGCCATTCGGCATTGACAACTTCAAGAATGCCGAGATGCGTTACTACGACCTCTCTGGTCGAATGATAAACAGCAAGGCAGCCCAGAAGAGCGGTATGTACATCCAGAGCCTGTTCATCAACGGCAGATGCGTGAAGAGTTATAAAGTGATGAAGTAAGAAACACTTCTGCCAATGAAAAGATTATTAATAGGACTTTTATCTGCAATAGGCTTCGCATTGCCTTTGTCTGCGGATAATGTTATCTCTGTCTCATCGCCTGGCGGACAGCCGGGTGATGAGGTGGAGCTGACGTTGTCAATGCAGAACACGGACGATGTAGTTGCTGCGGAGATAAGGATTCCGTTGGATCAATACGTCAAGTATGTTGATGGCTCGGCAACGCTCAATGCTGAGCGTAGTGATGGTCATCAGATTTCTGCATCGGGCGCTGACAACGAGTTGCGTGTGTATGTATATAGCATAGGCAATAAACCGATAAAGGGAAACAGTGGTGTACTGGCTACTGTGCGTCTGAAACTTGGGAACAAAGCTGAGAAACTCACGCTAACACCAACGACAGTGCTGAGTAATGCCGGCGGACAGAGTCTTGCCGTGAGTGCGCAGACTGGACAGGTGACGATTCTTGCTCCACATCTCACTGTGACGACCTCGCAGATAAACTATGGACAAATTCCTATCCGTAGTACATACACAAAGACATTGACACTGAAGAATACAGGTACAAAGACTCTGCATGTGAGTGACATTACGTTCTCTGCATCGGAGTTGAGTGCTACGGACAGAAGCTTTAGCATTGAACCGAATGCGAGCCATAATGTCACGGTGACGTATGCGCCAGTGAAGCATGGTGTAATAAATGCTACGGCAACAATAACTTCGGATGCCATAAATGAAGAGAATACGGCTGCTATTGTGGCAGACCCATATTCGGTGAATGAGCTTCACATTGGCAGTGCTGATGGCAACAGTGATACAGAGGTCACTGTTGATGTGACGATGAACAACATGGAACCAATCGTCGCGGCTCAGTGGTCGTTCACATTGCCTGATGCATTGAAATATGTAGAGGGCAGTGTAACCGCAGGCACTCATGCAGAGGGATTGTCGGCTACAGCAATGGTATCCGGCAAGAAACTGACGGTGTTCCTCTATTCGCAGAACAATACCCCGATTCCTGAGGGTAACGGAAGCATAGCCAGTTTCAAGGTCAGTCTGCAGGGACAGTCGGGTACTTACTATCTGACTCCTTCGGACATAACACTGAGTAACATCGCTATGGAGAACATGGTATCAGCAAGCACGAGGGGAACGGTGAAGATAAAGAGTCCTGAGATTTCCACAAACTCTTCTCTTATAATGCCTGAGAGTCCTGTAACGGAAACCGTAACGCAGACTTTCGCCATCAGGAATAGTGGACAGACAGAGATGACTGTCAGCAAGGTGACGTTCCTGAGTGAAGGATTCAGCATCGTGGAGGAAATGCCAATAACGATAGGTGCCAATGCGACGAAGAACATTACAGTTCAGTATCAGCCGACAAAGGCAGGCAACTATTCCACAACAATGCAGATATACACCAACGATCCAGAAACACGAATGAAGTCGGTCGCTGTGTCGGGTGTGATATATGAACCTAATACAGTTTCTATAGATGGTGCGTGGGCTGAGGATAGGTCGGCATACATTGCAAACATTGCAGTAGAGAACTATACAGAACTTGTAGCTGCGCAGATGGATATTCATCTTCCTGTGGGTGCTTCTATTAATGATGTCGCAAATGCGTTAACGAATACAGATCGCCTTGCTGGACTTTCATCTACTATTGCGAAGATTGATGATTCAACCTATCGTATTGTAGTGTTCTCGTTTAATAATACTCATATCAAGGGTAACAGCGGGAACATCCTATCGGTAAAGATTGATGTTGGCGATGTGTATTCTATGGCAAACAAGCAGATACTCATTGATAATATCAAACTGAGTAGTGCAAACGGAAAAGATTTTTCGTCGGCAAATGAAGCTACGACTATTTTGCCTGATGTGGCTGCAGCAGAAGCGACTGCTTTTAAGACAGCTCATGCGACAATCCTTGGTAAGACCACAGAGACAGTAACATCTTCCGATCTTCCAGCAATAACCGCAGCATTGGCAGCCTATGAGGAACTCTCTGATGCAGCTAAAGCAAAGTTGGTAGATGGCGAGAAGTCATTGCTTGATGCCTTGAAAGCAAAGGCAGATGAACCTCAGTATATTATGGGCGATGTTAACAATGATGGTGAAATCACTGTTACTGATGTCATGTTACTTGTTGACTATATCCTTGAATTGAATACGGTTCCCATTACAGACATTGTCGCAGATGTAAATGGTGATGGTAAGGTGACTGTAACTGACGTACAGTTGTTGGTTGACATTATCCTTGAAAAAAATATATCTTCAGCGAAGATTAAGATGTTCCAAGTAAGAGAACCAGAGTAAAGAGAATTGTATAAATTATAAAGATAATTATTATGAAAAAATATTTATTGACACTATTGTCATTTTTTACAATTCAAACTATTGTATTCGCTACTAATACAGTTGAAGTGAAACCTCTTTCGATATCAAAAGGAGGAACGGCAAAATTGGAGATACAATTAGAGAATTCTGATGAAATCAAAGCGTTTCAATTTAATTTAGTATTGCCTGATGGCATAACTGTTACAAATGTTGAAAAATCAGAACGTCTTCCTGATGGAATTGTCCTGGACTATAATGCCCTGTCAACGGCAAACACATATAGAATCATTGGATATCAGATTGGTAATACGCCATTTAGTGGCACTTCTGGCTGTTTTGTATATGTTACATTATCAGCATCTGATGCACTTACAGTTGGTTCTAATCTAACAGGTTATATTTCAGAGATTTCATTAACGGTAATTCCAACGGCTGAATATAAAGCCTATGGAAGTTCTTTTGACATCACGATTGTTGAGCCTGCAGACCCATGGGTAACCCTCGATGAGAACTCAACCACTCTGCCAGAAGCCAGTGACGGTGAAACTGAGATAAAGGTGAAGAGAACAATCAAGGCAAATCAATGGAACACTATCTGCTTTCCGTTTGCAATGACTGCGGCACAGGTTTATGAGGCTTTTGGCGAGGATGTGCAAGTGGCAAATTTTGAAAGCTATGAAGTACTAGACGATCTTACTGGAATTAATGTGGTGTTTGGAGATGCAGGTTTAGATAAATGGGGTTTGGTGGCTAATTATCCATATATAATAAAAACGAGTAAAGATCTAACAGAATTTATTGTTACCTCAAGAATAGAACCTGATGAAGATAACGCCTATACTGAATATGCAGAAGGTAGAGGTCCCAGTAGAAATGTCTACGGCACCTTCTACGGCACCCTAAAGGCTGGTGGCAAAGTTCCTGCCAACTGCCTATTCCTGAACGGCGGCGATTTCTGGTATTCAACAGGCCAAAGCAACATCAAGGCTTTCCGTGGTTATTTCGAGTTTGTTGACGTTCTCGCCTCATTGGAAAACGCAGCTTCAAACGCTAAGATGGTTTTCCGTGGCGAAACAACAGATATCAAGGATGTAACAGTGGAAACAGCCAACGACGATATGTACGACCTGCAGGGTCGCAGGATTGTAAATCCAGACAAGGGCGTATTTATTAAGAACGGCAAGAAAGTAGTAATCAAGTAATAATTAAATAAAGAAGTATGAAAAAGACATATATTGCTCCAAATACAGTAGTAGTGGATATAGAATCAGAAATGATTTTGGCAGCAAGTGGTGTGTACAGCAGCCATACAGGTATCGGTTATGGCGGTGTTGATACAAAAGGCAGTAAGGATGCAGAGGCAAAGCCTATCGGCAGTTGCTGGGATTCTAAGGATTCTTGGGATTCTTGGGAATAAGACTGTTATGTGATATAAGGAATTAGGGGATGAGCTTTTGGCTTATCCCCTAATTTTTAGACGCCTCTATTGTCTATTAAAATCTTTTTGCTATCAATCTCATTAGCATCATAACACGTTATGCCTGCAAACTTCTGTTGTTGTAATATGGAACGTTTGTTCAGGTGCGGAAAGACATCTACACCATCACAACATGCCAATTCCCTACCTTCCCTCATTTAGTTTCGCTTGCGTACGGCTGTAGGCAGAATGTTGTATCTCGCTTTGAAGCACTTAGCGAAGTAACTGCCGCTGGTATAGCCGCATTTGCCAGCGATGATGTTAATAGAAAGGTCTGTTGTTGTGAGCAGGTGATAAGCGTGCTCCATGCGTATTGTCTTGATGAAATCAGATGGTGTCTGTCCGCATTCTGCCAACATCTTGCGGTAGAGGTTTACTCGACTCATGAACAGAGCCTCCGCAAGCATGTCTACAGTTTAGTTGTCATCTTCGATGTGTTTTTTTACAATGCCTACTGCTTTCTCACGGAATGCGTTGTATGGAGCCGATGCGTGTTTGTCGTCGGTGATGACGCTGCGATACAGCTCCTCGCGTTTCTGCTGTACGAATCGATAGAGGAGAAAAGCACCTGTAATCAGTCCTATACAGAGAACTATGTAGAGTGTATATGCCCACCATGTTTCCCACCATGCAGGCAATCTGTGTATCATCAGCACGCTGCACGGATTACCCCAGATGCCATATTCGTCGGTAGCACGCACTTGTACTTCGTAGTTGCCCTTAGGAAGATTTATAATGCGAAAGGTGTTGTCACCCGTTTTGAGGTTCACCCATTCATCGGTCCATCCATTTATTTTTACGGCAAAGTTCACTTCCGTGGCATTCATATGATTGAATGTTGTAAAACTCAGCGTCACATTACTGCTATTGGCAGCCAGTTCAAGACTTGGCTGTTTTTCTTCGGAATACAAAAAGCCTTTTGTTGATGTCCCGTCATCGGTAGTCACAGTATAGGAACTTACACACACAGGTACTTCCACCGCTCCGTTCAGTCTCTCGTTGGTGGTAAATAGGCATGCACCACCAGCTCCGCCAACGCATACACCGTTTTCGACGGCTGCAACGCAGTGGAAGTTATACATTCCCATACCGCAACTGCTTACTGATATGTCACGGAAGTGTCCCGTGCGAATGCATAGTTCGCGTACATACTGATCAAAGACTATCCACAGATGTCCTTTGTCATCTATCGCCGCATCCTTAACCAGCTGTTTGTCTATATCCACATTGCTCTCCACGAGTTGTGCGAGTTTTTTGTTGCTATCCCACCTGACCTTTGGTGCAAGAGTGGTATTAGAGACCAACTCTTCTGTGTCATTGTTAAGGTCGTAGAGCGAGACATAATGTATATCCTTGTAGATCTTCAGCCGGCCATCAGGTAATAGCTGTATACGGTCAACATACACATCGCTGTAATCTGGGCTTTTTATGTCCAGCTTTTTCGCAGCAGGGCCTGCAAATGCAGTGAATACCGTGAAACTTGGATGATAGCCCGTCATCCACAGATTGTACTGATGGTCGAGATACAGTCCAAAGACTCCTAATTCGGGATTTTCAGAGTATTGGTATATACAATCGCTCAATATACCTCTGTCTATATTGAAGACCTGCAGTCCGTCGGCTGTTATTGCAAAGAGCAGATTGCGTGTCCTGTCAACAAGTATGTTTTTTGCCTTTATATTATATTGGTATATCACGCGCGAAGTATCCGATTCCGTATAACAGAGTCTTCGGTTGTCGTAACATACCCATTTCTTTCCCTCTGTATCAGGATGAATGATCCTAAAGCGGCCTCTGTAAACAACATTCTTCTTTTTAACTATCTTATGACGTGACGTAACCTCATACGCCACCGAGTCGGATTCTAATAACATATTGCCGTTAGGAAGCAGACTGATGTGCAGAGCACGTGTGTTGCGGAACATATCGTTGAGCGGTCGTATGCTGTAATCGTGCTTGTCGAGTGCATACACGCTTTTTGAGGTTGAAAACCATATCTCACCGTTCTGGGCTTCACACAAGGAGAATATGAGATTGTCTGAAAGTAGAGCCGGATGATTCATGTCGCGTCGGAAAACATCAATATGATAACCATCGTCGCGGCATAGGCCTCCTTCCAATGTAGCGTACCACATATAACCTTCGCTGTCCTGAATCACTTCGTTTACGTTCGATACAGGCATCTGCCGTCTTGTGGCAGGCTGCTTGACAACGGGATTGAATGATGACTGTGCCAGACAATCAACCGAAAATATAAAGAGATAAAGTATGAAAATTCTTATTAAATTCCGAATAATCTGCATGGGCATTTTAATGTGTTTTAGATTGCTTTGCTACAAAGTTAATCAATAGAAAGGATAAAATGGATGATTTAATGAAGAATTTCGTTTCATTTTTGGAAAACTTAGTTACATAGCAACGAGATTTTTATTATTCGTAACGGTATTTTCCTATGTGTAGTTGTTGTTTTGTTATTTTTGCAATGCAATAAACGAAACTTTCAATTTAAAACATAAACTACTATGACAAAGAAATGTATCCTTTTCCTGATCTTACTACTACTCTTGCCTGTGGCATCGATGTGGGGATATAAGATGCAGAAGATTTACATCACCCACAGTGGGAAACAGCGCAGTATGCTCGTTTATACACCAGACAAGCTGCCAGATAACAGTCCGCTTTTTATTACCACGCACGGTATGGGTGGAAGTTCTGAGAATCAGGCAGAGCATGACTTGATGTATGAACTTGTTGATACGGCCAAGTTTGTGATGTGCTATCCGAATGCCGATGGCGACTATTGGGACATAAGTGGCACTAACGACCAGAACTTCATCATAAAGGTGATAGACGAGTGCGCCCAACGCTTTAAGATAAATCGCAATCGGGTTTATTGGTCTGGATTCTCAATGGGGTCCATGCTGTTGTTCCATTGTATGCCAAACATGCTTGACAAGATTGCAGCTTTCGCTCCTACGAGTGGAATTCAGTTCAGTGAAAGTCCTTGGACTAAATGCACCAAGAAGGTTAATGTTATGGAATGCATTGCCTACAACGACAATGCATTCATTTACAATAAATATAATATCCGGGGATACATGGAACACTTCGGTATCATGAACAAGTACACCAAGAACGATACCATAACGGGCTATAGGACAAAGAATGGTACGTCATGGTTTGATGGTGACCGTGAAATGTGGATTAACGAGGATACTGGCCATGAAGTAGTGCTCTACTCATATCGCTATAGTGGAAATGGTTCGCACACACCCGTAGCAGAGAATTCGTATGAGATATGGAACTTCTGCAAGCGATTCCAGCTGGGACCTAATATGATTGTTGGTCCGACGCTTGAGGAAGCTATTGCTTCATTCAACGATGCCTTCGCCGTGGCAAATGATATCTACAACAATACCACCGATGATAAATATTCAACTGCAGAGCTGCTCCGTACGGAACTGAAGGAGCAAATAGATAAATACAATGGGTTCGAGTCTGCTGACTCTTCTGCTTATTTGGCACCAACCCGTAATCTCACAGAAGCTGCCAATGCACTGACTGTAAGAAAGACCAACCTTGACAACTACTATGCTGCAAGAGAACGCGTGAAGACACTCATAGATCAGTATGCTGATAATCCTGCATGCAACACACGTCCATATTATCTGCGTATGGTTACACTGTATGACTTCTATGATCTATCGCAGCAGAATATGACTAATGACAGCAAACTGGAAACAGCGGCAAAGACGCTCAACGAAACTGCCGATATGTTTGAGAGTGAGTTGGAATTCATCTTGTCAGTCAGAGAGATAAATACATCATCCGACAGTAGGAATATTCCACTCTACGACATCTCAGGCCGTCGTGCAACTGGAAGCGGACTGCGTATTGTGAAGGGAAAGAAGATTTATGTAAAGTAGGCGAAACCTTTGCAAAAACATATCAAACATAAAAACAATATCTACGATGAAACATTTAAAACTTATACTTGCAGCAATACTCCTGATTACCGCATCGAATAGATTGTCTGCTGAAGTTAAATCTTTCGAAGGAGATGCAGACAATTCGTGGACAGCCACTGCCAACGATGCCTGTGATAATGGCTCAACGATATCCTTCGATGGTATGATGATGACGATTGGTGCTGCCAACGATGGTGTAAACTGGACATGGCATGCGGGCAATGGTGGCCTGCTGCCATCGCAGATGCCGTCAACCGGAGGTAATGCCGGAACTCTCATCACGTCGTTTTCTGAGACAGCTCCTTTTGGCCCACTGCCTACTCACGGTGCCTTCCTAAAGATAGAACCGTCTTCTGTGGGAAAAGTAACTATACGCGGACTTGCATCAAGAAACACGGCACAGCCGCTGATTTTCGTAACCACTCACAGGTCAGACCCCTCAACCATCCTTGCTGCTAAGATAACAGCATGGGATGCAAACGTTAGTCAGTGGGAATACGATGTTGACAATCTCCATACGTATTATTTCTTCCAATTGTCATACCCCGGACAGTTGTCATCATACCGTTTCACACTGAAAGGTGCCTCGTACGAGAAAACAGGTGAGGGTATCAACAATACCCCCGATAAACATAAGGTGGGATACCTCTATAATGGTAATCTGAACACTGACCGCGGTTATCAGTTCCTCGTGTCACAGAACTTGAATGATGTGACGCCTGTTGAGGCTAATAAAGAATTCACAACAGAAGATTTCTCTGCTTTTGAGACTATTGTGATAAGTTCCACAGTGACCAACAGCGATGCCATAGCATCTCTATGTGAAGTTCGTCCGTTCGTGCCTATGCTTAATCTCAATCCTGATATCTATGAGAAGTGGGGATACGGCAAGATGGTTAACTCTGGCATAAACTTCGCAACAGTACTCAATCCCGCACATGCACTTTTCAAGGAACTGAATCTTGTCGAAGATCCTAATTCAGATGAAAAATCCTACGTGTTGCCTCTCTGCAGTTATCTCTCTTTCAAAGGTTTGCAATTAAGTGGCATCTTTGCTGATGATCCGGTGTTGGCTGTTGCTTATCAGAATAAGGAAGTCGTGGCTATCCATACCCATAACCTCACTCATAATGGATACATATACCTCCCATATACACAAGACTTACTTGCCGATGCTGTGACACCGGGCATTATAAATAACGCAATAAGTATTCTTTGCAGTTCGAAGAGTCTGCCGGAACCAGCGCCGACTCCTGAGTTCTTGCTCGAATACGCCTATAAGTCAACGATAGTGACTATAACCGATGCTGCTCAAGGTGTGGATATCTTCTATACTCTTGACGGTTCGGAACCATGAGCGGTCGAAAGATGTTTTAGTCATCGTTTGTTTCTGTTCGCCATTTG
>SAMEA3663023__coassemble_1410_pt1 | contig 13135 bp, 9 predicted proteins | sample SAMEA3663023__metabat2_low_PE_013 | metagenome-assembled genome bin SAMEA3663023 (sample SAMEA3663023) | pig gut metagenome | biome: pig gut; feature: pig-associated habitat; material: faeces | place: France | collected 2012
CAAGCTACCCCACCTTCTCGTGGCCGGGGCCACAGGACAGGGAAAGTCTGTTGGTCTTAACGCCATCATCACATCGTTGCTTTACAAGAAACACCCCAACGAGCTGAAATTCGTACTTGTAGACCCGAAGAAGGTGGAATTCTCCATATACAACCAGATAACATCGCACTATATGGCATCGCTGCCCGAAAACGAGGACGAGCCTATCATCACGGATGTCAACAAGGTTGTAAGGACTCTCAACTCCCTGTGCAAACTCATGGACCACAGGTACGACATGCTGAAGATGGCTCAGGTAAAGAAGATTGAGGAATACAACGACAAGTTCATCAACCACCACCTCGACCTTACGAAGGGGCATGAGTACATGCCTTACATAGTGGTCATCATCGACGAGTTCGGAGACCTCATCATGACCGCCGGCAAGGAGATTGAGCTGCCAATAGCACGTATCGCACAGCTGGCACGTGCCGTAGGCATACACATGGTGATAGCCACCCAGCGACCGACAACGAAGATTATCACAGGTAACATCAAGGCCAACTTCCCCGGACGTATTGCCTTCCGCGTGACATCAGTAGTTGACTCAAGAACCATCCTCGACCGCAAGGGAGCCGAGCAGTTGGTGGGCAAGGGCGACATGCTGTTCCTTGCCGGTGGCGACCCCATACGCGTGCAATGCGCATTCATAGACACACCGGAGATAGAAAACGTCAATGACTTCATCTCCAACCAGCCAGGACCAGTCGCTCCAATGGAGCTTCCAGAACCTGCCGATGAGGGCAGCGGTGACTTCAGTGGTGACGGCTCTGCCGACCTGAAGAGCCTCGACCCATTCTTCGAGGAGGCAGCCCATGCCATTGTGGTATCGCAGCAAGGCTCGACAAGCATGATACAACGGCGCTTCTCTATAGGTTACAACAGGGCAGGAAGACTTATGGACCAGCTTGAGGCCGCAGGCATTGTTGGCGCACAATTGGGATCAAAGCCGCGTGACGTGCTCATCACAGACGAGAACACGCTGAACACACTTCTCGCCAAGCTCAGAGGATAAGCAGGAGACAGGCGACACAAGAACAAAACATACATTAATATATATAACAACATCAAGACATGAAAACTAAACTGATTTCACTCATAATGGTCCTGTTCTGCATCAACGCCACGGCACAGAATGCAGAGCAGGCAAAGAAGATACTCGACAAGACTGCTGCCGTAGTGGGCAACAAGAACGGAGCAAGCGCAAACTTCAAGATGTCGAGCGAGAAAATAGGCACGGCAACGGGAACCATCGCCATAAAGGGAAAGAAATTTCAGGCTACCACACCAAAGGCTATTGTGTGGTTCGACGGAAAGACACAATGGAGCTACCTGAAGTCGACCAACGAGGTAAACATCACTACTCCCACAGAGGCCAAGCGAATGAAGATGAACCCTTATACCTTCATTACGATGTACAAGAGCGGCTACAATATGGGGGTGAAGACTTCCGGCAACAACTACGTCGTTCACCTGACGGCACAGAACAAGCAACGCAGCGTGCAGGAGCTGTACGTTACCGTGAACAAGACCAAGTATACCCCTGTACAGGTAAGGATGAGAGAAGGCAACACATGGACTACCATCAACATCAGCAACTTCAAGGCAGCAAAGCTGCCCGACTCTGCATTCACCTTCAATGCCAAGGACTATCCTACAGCCGAAGTTGTAGACCTAAGGTAAGAGGACACGCAGAAATAAAGACATAACAGATATATAAAAACAGCCGCGAGATGAACAAAATCGAGATATTCAAGGCTCTGTACCGCCACAGACGACTTGCCGAGAAACGTGACCCCATGTACTCACAGAACAAGGCGGCAAAATGGATTATTGGCTTCATGTCATTGTTCATCATCGCCTACCTGATGTTCTTTGCCGTGATATTCGCCTTGGCGGTAAACTCCAGCCGCAACACTACAGCCCTGGAGATGATGCTGGGCATCATGCCTTTCGTCATGGCGGTAGACTTCGGAGTAAGGTGGCTGTCACAGCAGACTCCCTCGCAGATCATCAAGCCGTATATCCTGCTGCCCCTGCCACGGTATGCCTGCATAGACACGTTCATCTTCAGGTCACTCTTCAACTCCGGCAATACGATATGGCTCGCTATGCTCCTACCCTATTGCCTTATGTCGGTATTCTTCGCCTATGGTCTCGGCTCGTGCCTGCTGCTGATCTGTATGTTCATGATACTGGTGCTTGCCGACAGCCAGTGGTACTCCATAGTGAGAACGCTCGTTCTGAACCATCAGCTATGGTGGCTGCTGCCTTTAGGTGTCTATGCCCTGGTATTCTCTCCGCTGTACTTTAGTTTTGACGAGTTCTTCGACTTTTACAGCCATATCGGCACCTTGCTCGACATGGGTAGTCTTCTGCCGTTGGCTGCCGCATTATTGTTGCTGGCAGCACTGACGGCCGTCAACAGGAAACTGCAATACGACAACGTCATGGCAGAAATAGGACGGGCACCAAAGGCCACTACCATCAAGCACGTATCTGAGTTCAGCTTCCTGAATAGTTATGGCGAGATTGGCGAATACCTGAAACTGGAGATAAAGAGCCTTCTGCGCAACAAGAACCCGCGCAAGAGCTTCATCAGCGCTACGGTGCTGGTGGTATTGATAACTCTCATATGCACATTCTCTGACGTCTACGACGGAGTAGGCATGACAAACTTCTGGTGTCTGTACAACCTCGTTGTATATGCGTCAATGCTCCTGATTAAGGTGATGGGCAACGAGGGCAACTATATCGATGCGCTGATGGTACACAAGGAGAACATCCTCTCCTTGCTCAGAGCCAAGTACATATTCTTCTGCGGACTGATACTTGTCCCCACCCTGTTGCTGATGCCAACGGTCATCATGGGCAAATGGACATTGTGGATGATTCTGTCATACGCCCTGTTCACCATAGGGTTCCAGTACTTCGTCATCTTCCAGATGGCTGTATACAACAAGACCTCTATTCCGCTAAATACCAAATTCACGAGCAAAAACGGAGTGGAGAACAACTACTTGCAGATTGTCATCAGTCTGTCTGTATTTATAGTCCCTATCACATTTGTTGAAATTCTCCAGTCATTCCTAAGCGAAATGGTTGCTTACGGCATAATGGCTGTCATAGGACTGTCGTTTGTCATAACCAACAAGCTGTGGATACGCAACATATATACCAGGCTGATGGCACGCCGTTACGAAAACATGGAGGGATTTCGCAGCAGCAGATAGGACAAGTACCCAAAGGCTCATTATTTGTAGGTATTTTCATCCATAATGCCGTTATGACGAAACTTTTGTACTATCTTTGCAATAAAAGAAATTATTAGCAGATGAGGTTATCCGATTTAAATACTGGCGAGCGTGGCGTAATAGTAAAAGTGAAAGGCCACGGAGGTTTCAGGAAAAGAATTGTTGAGATGGGGTTCATCAAGGGCAAGAGCGTTGACGTACTGCTCAACGCCCCACTCCAAGACCCCGTGAAATACAAGATTATGGGTTACGAGGTGTCTTTGCGACGCTCCGAAGCTGACAACATTGAGGTTGTATCGACTGAAGAGGCAAAGATGCTCAGCGACATTCAGGAAAACGAGCATCCCTCATACATCAACACACCTGCTTCATGCGACATGCCACTCACTGACAAGATGATGGTAGACGCGGCCATGAAACGCCGCAAGTGCATCAACGTAGCACTTGTCGGCAATCCCAACTGCGGCAAGACCTCACTATTCAACTTTGCATCAGGAGCACACGAGCGAGTGGGCAACTACTCTGGCGTGACAGTAGACGCAAAGGTGGGCACAGCCAACTTTGAGGGTTACGAGTTCAACATCGTAGACCTGCCGGGCACCTACTCCCTGTCAGCCTACTCGCCCGAGGAACTGTACGTCCGCAAGCAGATTATAGAGCATACTCCCGACATCATCATCAACGTCATAGACTCAAGCAACCTTGAGCGCAACCTTTACCTCACGACACAACTCGTAGACATGCACCTGAGGATGGTTTGCGCCCTGAACATGTTTGACGAGACTGAGAAGAGAGGAGACGTAGTGAACTACGACAAGCTGTCGGAACTGTTCGGCATACCGATGGTGCCCACGGTGTTCACCTCCGGACGAGGTGTCGACGAGCTGTTCTCTGCTGTTATAAAACTATACGAGGGAACAGAGGACGAGGAGGCACACTTCAGGCATATACACATCAACCACGGACATGAGATTGAGGACGGCATATCACGCATACAGAAATATCTGAAGGAGGATGCCGTCATACGCCAACGCTACTCTACCCGATACCTTGGCATTAAGCTTATGGAGCGTGACCGCGATGTGGAGAAATTCATCAACACCCTGCCAAACGCCAAGGATATACTTACTGAAAGGGACCTGGCTGCTGAAAGAGTGCAGGAGGAAATGAAGGAGGACAGCGAGACGGCCATAATGGATGCTAAATACGGTTTCATTCATGGTGCCCTGAGCGAGGCCTCGTATGCTACGGGCCAGAACAAGGACACATACCAGATGACGCACCTCATAGACAGGGTTATCACAAACCGATACCTCGGCTTTCCTATCTTCATAGCCATGATATGGCTGATGTTCGAGACAACATTCTCGCTCGGACAATATCCCATGGACTGGATTGAGGCTGCCGTGGGATGGATAGGAGGAGCCGTAAGCAGCTACATGCCCGACGGACCGCTCAAGGCTATGATTGCCGACGGAATTATTGGTGGTGTAGGTTCTGTCATCGTGTTCCTGCCACAGATCCTGATTCTTTACTTCTTCATATCCTTCATGGAGGATTCCGGCTACATGGCAAGGGCAGCATTCATCATGGACAAGATAATGCACAAGATGGGACTGCACGGCAAGTCGTTCATACCACTGATAATGGGGTTCGGATGCAACGTTCCTGCCGTGATGGCAACCAGAACCATAGAGAGCAAGCGCAGCCGGCTCATTACGATGATGATTCTTCCGATGATGAGCTGCTCCGCCCGACTACCTATTTATATCATGATTACCGGAACGTTCTTCGCCTTGGAATACAGGTCGGCAATAATGATCTCGCTCTATATGGTTGGAATAGCCATGTCCATAATCATGAGCCGCATCTTCAGCCGTTATCTCATCAAGGGCGAGGACACCCCGTTCGTGATGGAGCTGCCACCCTACCGTTTCCCAACATGGAAGGCCATGGCAAGACACACGTGGGAGAAAGGAAAACAGTATCTCAGGAAAATGGGAGGAGTCATCCTCGTAGCCAGCATAATTGTCTGGGCCTTGGGATATTTTCCACACGATGAGAGTCTCTCACCACAGAAACAACAGGAACAGAGTTATATCGGCATGATTGGCAAAAGCGTGGAACCGCTGTTCCGTGCGCAGGGCTTCGACTGGAAACTTGATGTGGGCCTGCTATCAGGCGTGGGAGCTAAGGAGATTGTAGCCTCAACCATGGGTGTACTATATGCTGACGACAGCAGCTTAGCCGATGACAACAACTATGCTGACGACAACACCAAATACTCAATATTGCGAAACAGAATGCTCAGCGATGGTATCACACCTCTCTCCGCTTACTGCTTCCTGCTGTTCGTACTGCTTTACTTCCCATGCATAGCCACCATAGCAGCCATAAAGAGCGAGACCGGCTCGTGGCGATGGGCCATCTTCGCCGCAACCTACACCACCCTGCTTGCCTGGGTGGTCTCAGCAGCAGTCTACCAGATAGGCAGTCTTTTCTGAATAATTGGATACTTTTATGCCTATTCAGAACAATGCACACGCTCATACAGTGTGCAAGAAACGGGAAAATCGAAAAAAGTTTGGGGATATATAAAATTTCTGCACAAAACGTTTGGGAGTGTGCATGAAAGATTGTATCTTTGCACATGAATTTGAAAAATGTGCAATGAAAAATATACCGAGCTTTAACTCGTACATAGAAAAGAGCATTATTGACAACTGGGATTTGGATGCCATGACAGATTACAAGGGAGCCACTCTCCAGTATCATGATGTAGCCCGCAAGATAGAGAAACTACACATTCTCTTTGAAAACTCTGGCGTGCAAAAAGGAGACAAGATAGCCTTGTGTGGCAGGAACAGCTCATGCTGGGCAGTTGCCTTTCTTGCTACCCTTACGTATGGTGCCGTGGTAGTGCCCATACAGCATGAGTTCACTCCCGACCAAGTATATAATATTGTAAACCACTCAGAGTCTAAGCTGCTTTTTGTCGGTGACGTTGTGGCAACAAGCATCGATGCAGACCAGATGCCCAACCTTGAGGGTATCATATATATTCCCGATTACTCCATCGTTGTGTCACGCTCGCAGAAGTTGACCTTCGCACGTGAGCATCTCAATGAGATGTTTGGCAAGAAGTACCCGAAATATTTCCGCAAGGAACACGTGAAATATCATCATGACAGCGCTGAGGAACTGTCTATGATAAACTACACCAGCGGCACAACAGGCTTCTCCAAAGGAGTAATGCTACCCTACCGTGCCCTGTGGGGCAACCTCGACCTGATGTACGACGTTATTGGCAAGAACATCAAGAAGGGAAGCAACGTACTGAGCATACTGCCTATGGCGCATATGTATGGCCAGATGGTTGAGTTCATAGCAGAATTCTGTTTCGGCAACCATATATTTTTCCTCACCCGACTCCCGAGTCCATCTGTAGTGGCGCAGGCATTTGCTGAAGTAAAGCCTGCCATTGTAATCTCTGTTCCGATGGTAATAGAGAAGATTATCCGTAAGGAAATATTCCCCAAGGTGCAGACACCTAAGGCCAAAATTCTTATGAAGATGCCGGGAATAGGCAAGAAGGTGAAGGAGTACGTGTACAACATGGTGATGGAGGTCATGGGCGGCAACGCATATGAGGTAATGGTTGGCGGCGCAGGACTGAACCGTGAAATAGAACAGTTCCTTCTCGACATCAACTTCCCAATAACTATGGGATATGGCACCACCGAGACTGCTCCAATGATTACATTCAGCGACTATAAGGACTTTGTTGCCGGCTCGTGCGGCACGGCAGTAAAGCACATGGAGGTGAAAGTGCTCAGCGACGACCCTGCCAACAAGCCAGGAGAGATTGTCACACGAGGACTGAACGTCATGCACGGCTACTACAAGAACGAGGAGGCCACAAAGGCTGTCCTCGACGAGGATGGCTGGTTCCATACCGGAGACTTGGCAACAATGAGTGAGGACGGACACTTCTTCATCCGCGGACGCATCAAGAACATGTTGCTCGGAAGCAACGGACAGAATGTATATCCGGAGGAAATAGAGGACAAGCTCAACTCCATGGCCATGGTGTCAGAGAGCCTCATCGTCCAGAAAGGCGACAAGCTAATCGGAATGGTATATCCAGACCACGACGAGGTATCGGCAATGGGACTCAGCGAGGAGGACATTATGAGCGTAATGGAACAAAACCGCCTTGAGCTGAACGCCATATTGCCACACTTCAGCCGTCTTGCGGAGATACGCATCCACAACCAGGAATTTGAGAAAACAGCAAAGAAATCTATCAAACGGTACCTGTACAAGAACGTATGACAGGACCTGTAACCAAATTTGGACTTTATATGGAAATACCATCCTTCACAAAACTTATTGAGAGTAGCATCGTCAAGAATTGGGACAGAGATGCTCTCACCGATTTTAAGGGAGCCACACTACAATACCATGATGTGGCAAGGAAAATTGAAAAACTGCACATACTGTTCGAGAACTCTGGTGTAGTGAAAGGTGACAAGATTGCCTTGGCTGGCCGCAATAGCGCAAACTGGGCGGTAGCCTTCCTGGCAACACTAACCTATGGAGCCATTGCCGTACCAATACTCCATGAGTTCACAGCAGACCAAATCCATAACATCGTCAATCACTCTGACGCCAAGCTGCTTTTCGTTGGCGACATCGTGGCGACACAGATTGACACTACAAAGATGCCGGGACTGGAAGGAGTGATATACATTCCCGACTACTCTCTCGTACTGTCACGTACCAACAAGCTGACATATGCACGCGAGCATCTGAACGAGATGTTCGGAAAGAAATTCCCCAAATTTTTCCGTAAGGAACACGTAAGCTATCCTGCTGAGGAGAATGCCAACGACATGGCTCTCATCAACTACACGAGCGGAACGACAGGATTCTCCAAGGGAGTGATGATTCCATATCGTGCATTGTGGAGCAACTACGACTTTGCCATAGGAGTACTTGGCGACAAGGTGCATGCCGGCGACAATATCATCAGCATATTGCCTATGGCACACATGTACGGCATGGCCTTCGAGTTCATATTCGAGTTCCTCACAGGTTGCCACATATTCTTCCTCACCCGAGTACCATCTCCTGCCATCATAGCCCAGGCCTTTGCTGAGGTGAAGCCTATTATAATCATTGCCGTACCACTGGTAATTGAGAAAATCATACGCAAGAAGGTATTCCCCAAAATACAGACCAACCGCATGCGCCTGCTACTGAACATGCCCGTAATCAACAAGAAGGTTAACGAGAAGATATGCGATCAGGTAAAGGCAGCGTTTGGCGGAAAGTTCTATGAGATAATCATCGGTGGAGCAGCATTCAACCAGGAGGTGGAGAGCTTCCTCAAACGCATCAACTTCCCGTATACCGTAGGCTATGGAGCAACAGAGTGCGCACCTATCATCAGCTATGCCGACTACTCTACCTTCAAGCCAGGCAGCTGCGGACGCCCCGTCGTACACATGGAAGTGAAAATAGACAGCCACGCCCCAGCTAATGTGCCTGGCGAGATACTGGCACGGGGTACTAACGTAATGTTAGGATATTACAAGAACGAGGAGGCTACCAGAAACACAATAGACGCTGACGGATGGTATCATACTGGCGACCTCGGAACGATGGATGCCGAAGGCAACATCTTCATCAAGGGACGCTCCAAGAACATGCTCCTCAGCAGTAACGGACAGAACATCTACCCCGAGGAGATTGAGGACAAGCTCAACTCCATGACACTCGTCACTGAGAGTCTGGTGGTGCAGAGAGGCGAGAAGCTTGCCGCACTGATATACCCCGACTACGACGAGGCTTCAGTAATGGGACTGTCGGCAGACGACCTCAAGAACGTAATGGAACAGAACAGGCTGGAATTGAACAACATTCTGCCTGCATACTCCAAGATAACAGAAGTAGAGATACTGGAGGAGGAATTTGAGAAGACACCGAAGAAGTCTATCAAGCGGTATCTGTACAAGTAACCATAGGAGCTATTCCCGATTGGAAACGGACGTGGCGCATACCTGATAAATTGGGTATGCGCCACGTCCGTTTTATTCTTCACACAGTGACGTGCAGGGCATCAGTAGTCCTTTGACGTCACGCTGACCTCAAGCAGCACCTTGCCAGTACTTTCCGAGCGGTAGACAAAGTGGAAACCGAAACCCGCATCCTTGTATGCCTTCATCCTCGTGTCGTTCCTCACTCCTGCCACCAGCACATCCTTTAGCTTCTGCCTGTTCTCGCCTATCACGTCTGCATTGTCCGCAGGACCCGTCAGCGTATAATAATAGTTGTATGTGTGTGTATGGCGGTCAAAAGTCAGGCTGTCTGTGCGCTGGTTCTGCTGCACTGGCGTGGGACAATATCGCTCAGTATAGTTTTTGGCTTCCTTCTCCGCCCTGTCATCAAGACTGTCATGGCACGATACCATAAGCAATGCCATAACAACAAAACAAAATACTTTCTGCATAAGTTTAACCATATTTTTTTGCAAAGATACAAATAATATCCGAAATTATTGTTATCTTTGCAACTTAAAGAAAGCATATTGATGAACAACATAAGGAATTTCTGCATAATAGCACACATAGACCACGGCAAGTCCACGCTTGCCGACCGTCTGCTTGAGTACACCAAGACCATTCAGATTACAGGAGGACAGATGCTCGACGACATGGACCTCGAACGCGAGCGAGGCATCACCATAAAGAGCCACGCCATACAGATGGAATATATGTCACATGGCGAGAAATACATTCTGAACCTCATTGACACTCCCGGGCATGTCGACTTCTCGTACGAGGTGTCAAGGAGCATCGCAGCTTGCGAGGGAGCATTGCTAATCGTGGATGCCACTCAGGGTGTGCAGGCGCAGACCATCTCCAACCTCTACATGGCCATAGAGCACGACCTGGAGATTATTCCTGTCATCAACAAGATAGACATGCCGAGCGCAATGCCAGACGAGGTGGAGGACGAGATTGTAGACCTTATAGGATGCAAGAGAGAGGAGATACTGCGTGCGTCGGGTAAAACCGGAGAGGGCGTAGAGGCAATACTCGAGGCCATCGTAGAGCGCATACCGCACCCGGAGGGCAACCCTGAGGCTCCGTTGCAGGCACTCATCTTCGACTCTGTGTTCAACTCCTTCCGAGGCATCATAGCCTACTTTAAGATTGAGAACGGACACATCTCTAAAGGCGACAAGGTGAAGTTCTTCAATACAGGCATGGAATACACCGCCGACGAGGTAGGAGTGCTCAAGATGGACATGATACCACGCACTACAATATCAACGGGCGAGGTAGGCTACATCATCAGCGGCATCAAGGACGCAAAGGAGGTAAAGGTCGGCGATACCATAACGCACGTTGCCAACCCATGCCAGAAAGCCATTGCCGGATTTCAGGAGGTGAAGCCCATGGTGTTCGCGGGCGTCTACCCCATCGACCCAAGTGACTACGAGAACCTTCGCGCCTCGCTTGAGAAGCTGCAGCTCAACGATGCCTCGCTGACCTTCATGCCCGAGTCATCGGTAGCTCTCGGCTTCGGCTTCCGCTGCGGATTTCTCGGACTGCTCCACATGGAGATTGTCCAGGAAAGACTCGACAGGGAGTTCAACATGGATGTCATAACAACGGTGCCCAACGTATCATACATGGTATACGACAAGCACGGCAACTCCAAAGAGGTTCACAACCCCTCCGGACTGCCAGACATCACCATGATAGAGCATATCGAGGAACCATACATCCGGGCAACCATCATCACCGACGCACTATTCATAGGCCCGATAATGAAACTATGCCTCGACAAGCGAGGCGAGCTCATCAAGCAGGAATACGTGAGCGGCAACCGCGTGGAGCTGCATTTCATGATACCATTAGGTGAGATAGTCATCGACTTCTACGACAAACTGAAGTCCATCTCCAAGGGCTACGCCTCATTCGACTACCATATCGACTCCTTCCGGCCATCTAAACTCGCCAAGCTCGACATACTGCTCAATGGCGAGGCAGTAGACGCCCTGTCGACACTCACTCATCAGGACAATGCCGTCACACTCGGCAGAAGGATGTGCGAGAAACTGAAAGACCTCATACCGAGACAGCAGTTCGACATTGCCATACAGGCTGCCATAGGTGCGAAGATTGTGGCACGCGAGACCATCAAGTGCGTACGCAAAGACGTTACCGCAAAATGCTACGGAGGAGACGTCAGCCGAAAGCGCAAACTGCTTGAGAAACAGAAGAAGGGTAAGAAGAGAATGAAGCAGATTGGAAACGTAGAGGTACCGCAAAAGGCATTCCTCGCCGTACTCAAGCTCGACTGACGACAAGCCCATGGACCTGAAATGACATAAAACTAAAAATCACACATTAATTATATAAGGGGAGGAACCCGATGAAAGATCTAACAAGCACAACCAGAGACATTGCAAGAGAATTGGCAAGAAAATACAGTACGATGACTCACGACGAGCTTGATACACTCGAGAGCATCCTCGTGCCAATGAAATTCACCAAGGGGCAGACTATCCTGGCAGAAGGTGAGGTATGCCGCAACATAATGTACATTGCCAAAGGCCTTGTGCGACAGTTCTACTTCAAGAAAGAAAAAGAGGTTACCGAACACATGAGCGTGGAGGGCGGCATGATAATGTGTATAGAGAGCCTGTTCAAGGAGGAACCGACCAAACTTCAGGTAGAAGCTCTTGAACCTACCATAATGTACTTCCTGCCCAAACAGAGGCTGGAAGAGGTGGCACTGCACAATGTCAACATACAGATACTATACAGGAAAATTCTGGAGGAAAGCCTCATACAGTCACAGATTCATGCAGACCTCGTAAGGTTTGAGACCGCACAGGACAAGTACAAGAGAATGTGCAAGCTCGCACCACAGGTAGTCCTGCGTGCACCACTCGTCTACATAGCCAGCTATCTGCAGATGACCCCCGAAACACTTTCACGCGTACGTACAGCGGCACTAAACGAGGAATAATTAAAGTACAGCAAATTATGAAGGTATCTTCGATGGACAACGAAGATACCTTCTTAAATTTTGCCAGTTTTATTCCATGTCATCTGGAAGCTAACATGACATAAATCAAAGCAAGAACACGCCTGTTGTGTCCGCTCACAACAACACCCAAAAACACCTAAAAAAGCACCGTTTTTAATGTTCCAAGACAACCTTCTCAGTTTTTAACTTTTATTCACTATACACAAACCGCTAATTATCAATGCATTACGAAAAGGTTACAAAAAGAGCCTAAAAAAAAACTATAAAAAGTGTACGACTTATCAAAAAAAGCATTACCTTTGCATCGTTTTAATAAACAAATGATTGTTTTACAGATTTAAAAAGCAAAGAAAATGAAGAAATTAGTTTTTATGTTCGTAGCTATGGCTGCAATCTCTTTCGCATCATGTGGTAACAAGGCAGAGGCTCCTGCAGCTGACGTTGACACAACAGCTGTTGACACAACTGACACAACTGTAGTTGACACTACTGCTGTTGACACTACAGCCGCTGAGTAATTGTAGTAAGCTCGAATGAAAAAATGAGAGTTAGGGTGCGTCATACACATGTATGACGCACTTTTTTTGTGTTCATCCGACATTTCGAGTGATTACCATTTATAGCAGTGTGCTCTGTATTTGTTACCTTCATTGCCGATAAGGTTATAAATCTTGTCTGTGACGTATTCATATTTGCGGTTCATGCTATATCTCGAGTGACAATATATTGTTGCGTGGTCTATGCATATATATATCATTGCCGATAAGGTTAAT
>SAMEA3663023__coassemble_1498_pt1 | contig 12091 bp, 13 predicted proteins | sample SAMEA3663023__metabat2_low_PE_013 | metagenome-assembled genome bin SAMEA3663023 (sample SAMEA3663023) | pig gut metagenome | biome: pig gut; feature: pig-associated habitat; material: faeces | place: France | collected 2012
ACGTCCCGCTCTCTTTAGCCATAGCAATAGCTGTCAAATGTGCGTATGATATATTGATATCGTTTACATAAATAATTGCATCACTGATAAGGTTAATAACCTTACGGCTGTAAGGTTATTAACCTTAAGGCCGAAAGGTTATTAACCTTATCGGCTATGAAATCAATATATACAGACCACGCAGCAATATTCGCTTATCACTCGAACTGTTATATTAACCTAAACAATGTGTTAAAACTATCTGCTAACACAACAAGACAGAGTACGCTCTTTCTCCTCTATCTTATCTAACCTTCTCTATCCTTATGCTTTTCCTTGCGGAGTAGACGTAGATATCGGTTTGTCCGTTGGAGTATTTGTCCTCATATCCTTCCTCTACGAGTGCAAAGCCCAGTCCCTTGACCTGCTCTACAAGGTTGTTGAATGCGGTGTTGTTGAACACTGCTATCAGCACGTTGCTGTTTATGGCTATATAGCTCGATGTTCCCTTGGCGAGAGGCTTTGGGGTGTCCTCGTAGATGTCGGTGCCGAGTTTCTTTGGCAGCCGGCAGTTCTTGTACATCATCATGTCGTAGTTGTCGAGACGGTAGATGCCGTACTTGCCTGCAACCTTATAGCTGTGTTTCTTGGCTATGGCCGCGGCGTTGCCGGGATTGTCAAGGAGTGCTATTGCTTCAGCCACGCTGACTACATCCGGGTGTGCCTCTACATCGTAAACGACAGGTTTCTGCACTACAGGTGTGTCAGCAGCAACAGGCTCTGTCGGCTGAACTACAGTCTTTTGGGTGCCGCATCCTGCAAGCAGGAGGACACCAAGGAAAAAGTATGATAGTCTTTTCATCGTGTTGTCTTTATTTCAGATATTCAGAAAAATCGGTCAGTCTCATGTCTCCCTTTCTCAGGAATGTGTCGTGGAAGGCAAGTGCCGCAACCATCGACTGTGGCTCGTGTCCCATTGGGGCAATATGGTTCAGATAGTCGCGGAGCAATGGCTTGTAGTCGGGATGAGCGCAGTTCTCGATAATCTCATGTGCTCTGCGTACCGGTCCTTTTCCCCTGAGGTCGGCTACACCCTGCTCGGTCACGATGATGTCTACGTCGTGCTCTGTAGAGTCCACATGGCAGCACATAGGAACGATGGCGCTGATCTTGCCTCCCTTGGCAACGGACGGTGTGGTGAATATCGACAGATATCCGTTGCGCTCGTAGTCGCATGAGCCGCCTATTCCGTTCATAAGCGCCGAGCCGCATATGTGGCTTGAGTTCTCGTTGCCGTAGATGTCACATTCAAGAGCAGTGTTCAGGGCTATCACTCCCAGTCGCCTGATAACCTCTGGTGAGTTTGCAATCTCGCTCTGCCGGATGGTGAGGTGTTTGGAGAAATAGTCCATATTGTCGTACACTCTTTGCAGGCACTCGTTGGTGACTGTCATGGCGGTGGCTGACGCGTCGATAATCTTTCCCTCAAGCATGTAGTCGACGGCTGCATCCTGTACCACCTCGCTATAGACGTTGAAGCGCGGAATGAGCGGACTCGTTCCTAAGGCTTTCAGTACGGCGTTGCCCGTTGCTCCCACTCCACTCTGTATAGGAAGGAACGACGAGGGTATTCGCCCGTGCTTCATGTCGTTGGCAAGCAGGTCGGCCACGTGGAGTCCAATCTGCATGGTGTCGTCATCAGGCTCCTTGAATGCCCTTGCCTCTTCCGGAATACAGCTTTCTATGACACCGACAATCTTCCGTGGGTCTATGCTTACATAGTCTTTGCCCAGGCGGTCGTATGGAGAGTGTATGTCCATGACCTCCCTGTTTTCCCAGCACTCGTGCGGCTCCCATGTGTCGTGCAGGAAGCGTGAATTGGGATTGTGGAACTGGTTGTGTTCTATGATAATCTTCTTGGCCAGTCTGACAATTGTCGACACGATGCCGCCCGCCGAGGTAAGGAAAGCCTTGCACTCGCTCTCTCCCTCCTCCATGCCGCTGACCTCTACGACGGCCCATTCTATCTCACCATAGAAACCTCGGCGCAGTCTCTCTGCCATATGTCCGAGGTGCATGTCCTCGTAGTCCACCTCACCTAAATTGGTGTGTGTGCGGAAATCCTTGTTCGTAGAGAATGGTGCCCTGAACTTCAGAGCCTTTGCGGCAGCCATGTCACCCTCTACGCTTTGGCACGACGATGCTCCAGTAAGGATTCCTACCTGGAAAGGTATTCCTGCATCGTGCAGTTTTATTGCCCTCTTCGACAGTTCCCTGAAGATTGCTTTCGGGTTGCCGTTTGGTGTAAAGCCTGACAGAGCCATCATGTCTCCGTCGTTAATCATCTCCGCAGCCTCGGCGGCAGTAATTCTTCTGTAAGCCATATATATATGTATGTTTGTATTGCCATTAGCCGGAGCAAAGATAAGTAAAAAACTTCAAACACCATGTCTGTGGAAGTGTATTTTTATGAAATAAGTGTCTTTTTGTTTTGCATTTAGCCTAATTTGCCGTAACTTTGTAGCCATAAACATGTTATTGACAAACAACTGAACATATATATATAATAGCAAAAAAGTCAGAGAGAAAGATCATGGAACAGACACTTGTTATATACAATACCCTTACCAGAAGCAAGGAACGTTTTCAGCCGTTGCATGCACCCAACGTGGGTATGTACGTGTGTGGACCGACCGTATATGGCGACCCGCATCTGGGACATGCCCGTCCGGCAATCACGTTCGATATTCTTTTCCGCTATCTCAAGCATCTGGGTTACAAGGTGCGCTATGTGAGGAACATCACCGATGTAGGCCATCTGGAGCATGATGCCGACGAGGGAGATGACAAGATAGCCAAGAAGGCAAGGCTGGAACAGCTCGAGCCTATGGAAATTGCACAGCACTACACCAACCGATATCATCAGGCCATGGAGGCTCTCAACGTTCTGCCGCCAAGCATAGAACCGCATGCCACAGGACATATCATTGAGCAGGAACAGCTTGTAAGCCAGATACTGGACAACGGATATGCCTACGTGAGCAACGGCAGTGTGTACTTCGACATAGAAAAATACAACAAGGACCATAAGTACGGCATTCTATCGGGAAGAAGCCTTGAGAATATCATCGACGAGAGCCGCGCACTAAGTGGTGTCGGCGAGAAGAAGAACCAGGCCGACTTCGCATTGTGGAAGAAGGCACAGCCAGAGCACATCATGCGATGGCCGTCACCATGGAGCGACGGATTTCCTGGATGGCACTGCGAGTGTACGGCCATGGGAAGGAAATATCTCGGCAACCACTTCGATATCCACGGCGGAGGCATGGACCTCGTATTCCCACATCATGAGTGCGAGATAGCACAGGCCGTGGCATCGCAGGGAGACCAGATGGTGAAATATTGGATGCACAACAATATGATTACCATCAACGGACAGAAGATGGGAAAGAGCCTCGGCAACTTCATCACCCTGGAACAGTTCTTCACTGGCAACCACCCGTCGCTCGAGCAGCCGTACTCGCCTATGACCATCAGGTTCTTTATACTCTCTGCACATTATCGTGGAACAGTAGACTTCTCCAACGATGCCCTGAAGGCCAGCCAGAAGGGTATGCAGAAGCTCATGGACGGACTGGCAGACATTGAGCGCATAGCACCGCAGGCTCAGAGCGACAGCAATGTTCATGACTTCGTGGCAGCATTCAGGCAGAAGTGCTATGATGCCATGAACGATGACCTGCAGACACCGCTCGTGATAAGCAATCTCTTCGATGCTTGCCGCATTGTCAACACCATCATCAATCACAAGGCCTCCATCAGTGCTACTGACCTTGACGAGCTGTCATCGGCGATGCGACTGTTCGCCCATGACATTCTCGGACTGCGTGCTGACTCGGCAGCAGGCAACGACAAGCGTGAGGAAGCATTCGGAAAGGTTGTCGATATGGTTCTCGAACTTAGAAACAAGGCACGAAGCGAAAAGAATTGGACTGTATGCGACCAGATACGCGACGCGCTGAAAGATGCCGGCTTCGAGGTCAAGGACACCAAGGACGGATGTGTGTGGAAGCTCAACTGCTGATTTTTTTATAGGTCTGAGGTCAAAGGTCTAAGGTGGAATGTAAAAGGTCAAAGGTCTAAAGACTAAGGTCTAAGGCCTTTGGCCTTTCGTCTATCTTCTTTATCTTCTTTATCTTCTCTACCTCATCTATCTTCTCTATCTCATCTATCCTCATATAAGATTAGAAAGATCTGTGGTACTTCTCACATATCTCTTCCCTTGTCCTCCCGAGTGTTCGGGTTAGACTTCTATGTCGTCGAAGGGTTTTGCGGAAACGCACTTCAGGTTCTTAGCGAGCTGCTGCGTGCTGCTGGCTCCTACAAGAACGCTCGTCACGCCCTGCTGGTGTAATATCCATGCGAGCGCCATCTCGGCAAGCGTCTCGCCGCGCTGTTTGGCTATGGTGTTGAGTCTTGTTATATACTCCAGAAGCTCAGGTGTGAGTTTGTCACTCTTGAGAAATCTCTCTTTTGACATCCTTGAATCCTGCGGAATGCCGTTGAGGTATCTGTCGGTGAGCAGTCCCTGTGCCAGTGGCGAGAAACTTATGAAGCCTATTCCGTTATGGTTGCAGTAGTCGAGTATTCCTTCCTTGACAGGTTCGCGGTCGAGAAGGTTGATGCGTCCCTGATAGATGAGCAGAGGCACGTCGTGGTCACGCAGGTATTCGTCGGCAACCTTCAGTGCCTCCAGTGGCCAACGGCTGATGCCGACATAAAGGGCTTTACCTTGACGGACAATGTCTACGAGAGCCTGCAACGTCTCTTCGAGTGGAGTGTTGGGGTCGTATCGGTGGCTGTAGAACAGGTCTACATAGTCGAGGTGCATACGCTTGAGGCTCTGGTCGATGCTCGCCATGAGGTATTTGCGTGAGCCCCAGTTGCCGTATGGTCCCGGCCACATGTCGTAGCCGGCCTTAGTGGCTATGAACAGCTCATCCCTATAGGGCTGGAAGTCATCGTCGATGAGCCGTCCCATTGTCTGCTCTGCCGAGCCGTAAGGTGGTCCGTAGTTGTTGGCAAGGTCGAAATGTGTGATGCCGTTGTCGAAAGCATAGCGTGCAATTTCCCTGCTCCTCTCGTAGGGGTCTACTCCTCCAAAGTTATGCCAGAAGCCAAGTGATATCTTCGGCAGCAGCACGCCGGAGTTGCCGCATCTGCGGTACATGGTCTCCGCATTGTCGTAACGGGTAGGCGAGAAGCCCGAAAGAGTCTCGGCTGGAGGGATTGTGAAAATGTTTGCAGTCATGGAGCTGTTTGTTTTCTAAGATGTTAATAATTAAGTTTCGCATGTGCTCCGCTCGGCTTTGCCGCTTCGCGAAGAACTTTAGGAGTTCTCTCTTAGGAGAGCGGCAAAGCCGAAACTCGCTTAGGCGAGCGGCAGAGCCGAAACTCTCTTAGGAGAGCGGCAAAGCCGAGCGATAAGAAGATATTGCTCCCTTTGGTCGCTCAGGAAGTTAAAAGACATAACCTCGCATCATACGTCATTTATCTCCTTTTATCTTCATTTATCTCCTTTTATCTCCTTTTTACTACTTACGAAAGTTAAGTTAATTATTTTTCTCTTCTCTTTCTATCAGTTGCAGCAGTCGGGTGACGGCTTCTTCCTCAGGGATGTTTTTCTCCACGCATACCTGTCGTCTGTATAGCGACACCTTGCCCGGTCCTGCTCCTACGTAGCCGTAGTCGGCATCGGCCATCTCGCCAGGTCCGTTGACGATGCATCCCATGATGCCAATCTTCAGTCCCTTCAGATGACTGGTAGCCTGCTTTATTCTGGCTATAGTCTGTTGCAGGTTGTAGAGCGTGCGCCCGCATCCTGGACAAGATATATATTCCGTGCGGGTACTTCTGAGGCGTGCAGCCTGCAGGATGGCGAAGGCGGTATCCTCGATGTCTGCATCGGCAATGGTACCATTGTTCATAAGCCACAGTCCGTCTGTCAGTCCGTCCATCATCAGTGCCCCCATGTCGGCGGCGGCATCGAGCTGGAATGTCTCCTTGTCGTCGAGTGAGTACATCTGTGCAAACACAACAGGGTTGGTTACTCCCGCATGCATCATCTCGTTGACGAGGGCCCGCTGGCATGCGAGCTTGTTCTGATGGTTGGAAACGCATACCACCACTACCTCGGGATGCAGTCTGAGACAGGCAAGGTACTCCTCGGCAGGAGTGCCAAACTGCAGGACGAGGAATTTCAGAGGAGCCTTTATGGCAGAGATGAACGGCATTGCCTGGGCAGGGAAGATGGGGAAGGTGTTCGCCGTGCCGTCATAGACGTTGTAGTCAACGATATACCTCCGTCCGTCTGCCTTAGGTTTCTTGTCTCCCACGTACACATAGTCGGCCTTCTCTCCCTCTTTCGACGTAATGACAATTGGCAGGCAGTCGCCACCGATATTCTCCACAGCCACTGTCTTCCTGCGCGACGGATGAAGCCAGTCGTAGGCATCGGCCTTCACTGCAGGAACCACCATGTGTCCCTGCCGTCTGGTGATATAGTCTGCCAGATGCTTGGCCACAGGAATCTCTGCCTCGGGCTCCTCGCTCAGCGACACACGTATGGTGTCGCCGATGCCGTCGGCGAGCAATGCTCCTATGCCTACAGCGCTCTTTATGCGGCCGTCCTCACCCTCGCCAGCCTCCGTTACACCGAGATGGAGCGGGTAGTGCATGTCCTCATGGTCCATGGCGTCTACGAGCAGCCTTACAGACTGGACCATCACTACGGTATTCGATGACTTTATGGATATTACAATGTCGTGGAAGTCGTTGTCACGGCATATACGCAGAAACTCCATGCAACTCTCCACAATACCCTGTGGCGTGTCACCGTAGCGGTTGCGTATGCGGTCGGAGAGAGAGCCGTGGTTGACACCTATTCTCAAGGCCGTGTGGTTGGCCTTGCAGATGTCGAGCAACGGCACCAGCCTGCTTTCAATCTTCTTTATCTCCTGGGCATATTCCTCGTCGGTGTAGCTAATCTTCTCGAACTTTCTTGCCGGGTCTACATAGTTGCCGGGATTAATCCTCACCTTCTCGGCATATCTTGCAGCTACATCGGCAACATTGGCATTGAAGTGTACGTCGGCTACGATAGGCGTGAGAAATCCCCTTTCCCTGATGCCGGCATTGATGTTGCGCATGTTCTCAGCCTCACGTGTGCCCTGCGTGGTGAACCTCACCAGCTCGCCTCCAGCCTGTATAATCCTTATGGCCTGCTGTACCGAAGCCTCGGTGTCGTTGGTGTTTGTTGTCGCCATCGACTGTATGCGTATGGGGTTGTTGCTTCCCATGCGTATGCTGCCGACATTGACCTCGGTGGTCTGTCGTCTGTTGTATTGGAATAGGTCGGTCATGGTATTCCGGTCGTTAGCACTTGTATTCATACTCGCTGATGGCGGCAAGGTCGCGGTTGGCTTTCTCTATCTTCTCGCCAAGACCCTTCTTCCATTGCTCTATTTTCCCGGCCACCTCGCTGTCGGCCAGCGCTATCATCTGTGCAGCGAGAATAGCCGCATTCTGTGCAGCGTTCACTCCCACCGTTGCCACAGGGATGCCCGGAGGCATCTGCATGATAGAGAATACGGCATCGAGTCCGTCGAGAATGCCACCTTTTATAGGAACACCGATGACGGGCAACGGTGTCGATGCGGCTATAACGCCAGGCAGGGCGGCTGCCATGCCGGCACCGGCAATGATTACCATCACGCCACGCTGCTTCGCATTCTTGGCAAACTCCTCGACTGCATCGGGAGTGCGATGTGCTGACAGGGCGTTAACCTCGAAAGGAATCTGCTGGTCGTTGAGCCACTTCATGGCCTTCTCCATAACGGGCAGGTCGCTTGTTGAGCCCATTATAATACTTACTTTTGGTGTCATTGTGTATATTTTGTTTGTATATTATATATTGATGTTTACTTGTCTACTTGTAAGCTTGCAACTACAGAATCAGGAAGAATCCACATACAAGTCCTACGGCAAATCCTGCTACTATCTGTTGCAGGCTATGCTGCCGAAGTATCATCCTCGCCGTTCCCACGACGCCTGCCGTCATTACAATTATTGAGAACCACAGCGTGGGATTGAACTCGAACACCAGCGACACTGCGAACAAGGCTCCCGCCATGCCGCCTATGCCCGCCATGTGGATGGATATCTTCCACCAGACGTTGATGAGGGCGCATACCACCTGTATCATGAGTGCCGTCACGACAATGTTTGCCATAAACTGCGGTATTCGCAACACTATCATTATGTAGTAGCACAGGAAATAGCACATGATGGATGTGATGTATGGCACCATCCTTCTCTCCTTCTTTCCCATCTGCGTGGACGTCCATCCCTGATACCGGCGGTACATATAAATCATCACCGTAGGCAGCAGGATGGTGAAAGCGTAGACAATGGTTAGAACCTGCAGCTTGTATCCCAACGGCAGGTTGCTCATGTAGCTGAACAAAAACAGCGCAATGAGACTTACCAGCGGCAGGTAGAAAGGCGTGAATATCATGCTGACAATGCGTGCAGCCAGAATGACGTGCTTCACATTGCCGTGCCATACCACCATATTCTGGTTTCCAGCCGGACTGCTATTTCCAACAGTGCCGCCAAAAGTCATAGGTGTCGTGTTGTGCTTGTCTTGTGATAAGTTTTCCATAAACCAATTATGAAGATGATCATATCTTTTTTGTTTGTTCCCTTTTGCCACGAAGACAATAATCAGCCGGGTGCTATTCCTTTCTGAGCCTTGCCACGGGCAATCCCATCTGCTCCCTGTATTTAGCCACCGTGCGCCTTGCTATTGCCATTCCTTTAGTGGCGAGCATGTCGGCAATGGCATCATCGCTGAGAGGTTTCTTCTTGTCCTCGCCGTCAACGATTTCCTTGAGAGCCATCTTTATCTTGCGTGTGGACACGTCCTCACCATCGGACGTTGTGTATGAGTCGGTGAAGAAGAAGCGTAGCGGATAGGTGCCCCATCTTGTCTGCGCGTACTTCATGTTGCTCACCCTGCTGATGGTGGATATGTCGAGCCCCGTCTTCTGTGCAATGTCCTTTAGTATCATTGGCTTAAGCTCGCTCTCGTCTCCGTCTCTCAGAAAGTCGTGCTGCCATTCTGCTATGGCCTTCATGGTTTTGTATAGCGTCTGCCTTCGCTGCCTTACGGCATCAATGTATGCCTTGGCCTTGTCGACCTTCTCCTTAGCGTAGAGCAGTGCCTCCTTGGCTTGTCTGTTCATGCCGGCACTGTTCTTGCTGAATTCCTCTGCCATGTCGGCGAAGCTCCGCGACACACGCAGATCGGGTATCTCTCCCTTGTTCAACGTGAAACTGACGTTGCCTTCGTCATCGGTATCGATGATGAAGTCGGGAGTAATCTGATTGACGCTCCTTCCTACCGTCTCTCCAAGCGAAGACCCAGGCTTCGGGTTAAGTCTTTTCATCTCCTGTTGTAAGGCTTTGACCTGAATATCGTTGAGTCCCAGCTCCTGAGCTATGCTCCCCCAGTGTTTCTTGGTGAACTCGTCGTAATGGTTTCTCACCACCTTAGTCATCAGCTCCTTGAGCTTTCCCTCTGGTTTGCGCTCAATTTGTAGCATCAGGCACTCCCTTAGGCTCCTTGCGCCTACGCCGGCGGGGTCGAAGCCTTGCAGCACCGTCAGCACATCGGCAACCGCCTCCTCACTGACGTCCACATTATTATAAATGGCAAGCTCATCGCACAGGCTGCCCAGGTCTTTGCGCAGCAGGCCGTCATCGTCGAGCGAGCCTATGAGATACTCCATAACAGTCTGCTGTACAGGCGTCAGCTCCACCTCGGCCATCTGCTCCTTAAGCTTGTCATAGAACGAGGTGGTATCACCATATACCATTTCCTCATAGTCGGCATTGTCCCTGTCGTTGCGCTGCCATATCTCCGGCATCTCGTCGTCCATTCCGATACCTTCAAGAGCCGTGTCGAGAGCCTCCTCTCTTTCCTCACGCTCGGTCTTGGCATCGAAGTCCTCGTCCTCGTCATTGCCATACTCTTGCTGCCAGTCGGCATTGTCAGGGTCCTCGTCACACTTTTCCAAAGCAGGATTGTCGTCAAGCTCGGCCATGACGTTCTCCTCAAGCTCTGCAAGCGGCATCTCGAGCATCCTTATCACGGCAAGCTGCTGCTGGGTGAGCCTGAGCTGCTGAACCTGTTTCTGTTCCTGTATTTGTATCAAGTTTTGTGCCATGGTGCAAAATTACGAAAAATATTCCTTTAGCTGCTGGGCAAGGGCCGACAATTTTTCCTGCCCTTCGTTGGCATGGACTTGCCATATCCTCAAGCAATGAGCGTCAAGCTGCGTGGGGATTTTCTGCTTGTGGGCCAGGCATGGGTCGCAATTGCGGAATGCCGCAAGCGCAGCAACAACATCACTGGCATCTATTTGCATGACTTTAGCCAGCTCTATCACCTCAGGAGTATCTGTAACCATGGTCTGAGGGGTGAGCCGGAAATACAGGTCGAGCACCATCACAAGCATCATAGGCGTGAGCACGGTAGAGTCATCAAGAGGACGGAAATCTTTCTCGAAGCTCTCGTTAACCTCCACACCCTCATAGAAAATATCCGCACTGCCAAAGCCAGACATGCCACGGAGCTTCTCTACCTTTTTGGCCAGCTTTCTGGGATTTTTGGCATAGCGTTCCATCAGCCCACTCAAAACCCTCAAACCTCTCAAATCCTTCGAACCCTCAAACCCCTCTATCTCCTCAAGCTTCTGCATCATGCGATACAGGTATTGAGGATGGATATGTAGCTCAATAGCCAGGTCTATGACAGCTCTGCTGTATAAAGGCTTGATACCAACGGGTTTTCTCAGATAAAGCTGAATGAGTAAAGGCCAGTAATCATCGTGCCACAAAGATTGTCTTCCCATGTCGATACATTTTTTGCAAAAATACAAAAAACTTTCCTACCAATGGGTATGTATATTGCAAAAATAATAAAAAAACTCCCTTGCCTTGCTACCTGCGCTACAATTACACACATGAGCTTCAGTATTTGGGTGTCCAATTTTTGCACATCAAACTGTACACCCTATTTATGAATTAGGAAATATGAATTAATCTCGCGTCGCTGCGATTAAGAATTACGAGTTATGAACTCAACTTTCGGAAGTTATTTTAAACCACAGAGTTTAAGAGACATAGAGTATTTATACTAATGAAAGAGGGTGAATGCCAAGGCATTTAGAGCTCATAGAGAGCTGCGCATCATGTTTGCCGCATGGAAACTCTGTGTCCTCTGTCGCTTGCGACCTACTCTATAAAACCACAAATCTCTTTTTCTCTTTAACTCTGTGGTTTAAATAAAACCCTTATACATAGAGAATTATCACATGCGAAACTTATATTATGAATTATTGCCGACTTGCCAAAATGATTTCACGAAATAATTACTTTATCGGATGGAACAGCCTGTTCCAATCTTCATACCCCCAACCATAGAAACGTTCGTCTTCCTTTCCTGCTCGTATAAATGCATCAGATGTGATAAGCAACGCACCGCCTCCCATGTTGTCCCCCGTTATTTTTTTGCATATTATTAAGCTATTCTCGGTAGCAAAATTACTGCAAAAAGTTTAATTCGCAGTAATTTTGTGCCGAGAATTCATACCTAAATGTTTTTTGATGCCAGTTGTTATCTCACGCCTGCTACTTCACCATTTCGTATTCGCTGATTCCGTCGCCAGTCCCGATGAGTCCTTCTGTCACCAACTTTGTCACAAACACACCTTTTGTCTTGTCAAATGACTGTATGGATGCGCAATACGTGATTTTAAGTACATCGTTTGCCAAGACAATATAACGTCCTTTTGCATTCTTCCCGACCTTGGAATAGTCGAATTTGGAATATTCGTATGACGTTATAGGAGTATCTGTAATGTAATATGGATATGTACTAAACGAGCCGTCTTTGCGTCGCCAGATTCTCTGGCTCATGGTGTATTCATCAAAATCACCACTTGTGTCTCCTTTTATTATCCATTTGGTTCCATTCAACTGTGATGTT
>SAMEA3663023__coassemble_1592_pt1 | contig 11032 bp, 16 predicted proteins | sample SAMEA3663023__metabat2_low_PE_013 | metagenome-assembled genome bin SAMEA3663023 (sample SAMEA3663023) | pig gut metagenome | biome: pig gut; feature: pig-associated habitat; material: faeces | place: France | collected 2012
TATATAAATTTTAGCATAAGCAAAAGATGAAAAAGGTAATAGTTATTTCCACCAGCCTCCGCGCTGGATCTAACAGCGATATGCTCGCTGAGAAGTTTGCTGAAGGTGCCAAGACATCGGGCAATGAGGTAGAGAAGATTTCCCTTCGTGGAAAGGAGATTAAGTTTTGCATAGGTTGTCTGAGCTGCCAGAAGACGGGTGCATGTGTGTTCAAGGACGATGTGCCTGAGATTATGGAGAAAGTGCTCCATGCCGATGTGGTCTGCTGGGCTACACCTATATATTACTATGAGATGAGCGGACAGATGAAGACGCTCATCGACCGCATGAATGCCATGTACCCGAAAGACTACCGCTTTCGTGACATCTATCTGCTCACCACTGCTGCCGAAGCTGAAGAGGATACTCCCCGACGTGCCGAAATTGGTCTGACAGGTTGGATTGACTGCTACGGCAAGTCTTCACTCAAGGGGCATCTCTTCTGCGGAGGCCTAACCGATGCGAGAGATATCGAGGGCAACAGCAAGTTGCAGGAGGCTTACGAAATGGGTAAAAGGGTCTGATTAATAATTACATCGTCCATTAGTTATGCGAATGACACGTTTTATCATATTCATATCATTCATAACAATAACGACACTAAACGTTATGGCACAGAAGAAAATAGTACAGACGGCAGGCCGCATACAGTTGGGCGAGTTTGCCCCAGAGTTTGCCCGGCTCAACGACGACATTCTCTTTGGCGAAGTGTGGAGCCGCAACGACCTGCTAAGCCTTCGCGACCGCAGCCTTGTCACTCTCACCTCACTCATCAGTCAGGGAATCACCGACTCATCACTAACCTACCACTTGCAGGAGGCGAAGAAGAACGGCATCACAAGAACGGAAATATCGGAAATCATCACACATATCGCTTTCTATGCAGGATGGCCCAAGGCATGGGCGGCTTTCCGTCAGGCTAAGGAGGTTTGGAAAGAAGACATGTCGTTGGAAGATGCGAAGACTCGTTTCCAACAAGAGATGATTTTCCCTATTGGCGAACCCAATACTGCCTATGCAAAATATTTCAAAGGCAACAGTTATCTGGCACGAATTTCCGGCGAGCAGGTTCCTATTGCCAATGTTACCTTCGAACCGGGCTGCCGCAACAACTGGCACATCCACCATGCCACCAAGGGCGGAGGACAGATGCTGATCGGTGTAGCTGGACGTGGCTGGTATCAGGAATGGGGAAAGCCTGCACAGGAGATTCTCCCGGGGACAGTCATCCACATCCCTGCCGGCGTGAAGCATTGGCATGGAGCCGCTGCCGACAGTTGGTTTGCCCATCTCGCCTTTGAAATAGAGGGAGAGAATGCGTCCAATGAGTGGCTGGAACCAGTATCCGATGAAGAGTATGAGAAGGTCAATGGACAATAATCACATCATTATATATTATGAAACATCTAAAATACTTGCTATTGGCTGTACTGACAGTATTTGCGGCATCGGCTTGTTCACAAAACAAAGTAAAAAAGACAATGGAAAAGAAAAAAGTATTGGTAGTGTATTTCTCAGCAACGGGAACAACAAGGCAAGTGGCAAAGCAAATTGCAAAAATCGCTGATGCCGACATCTGTGAGATAGCTCCGGCGAAACCATATTCCAGTGCCGACCTCGACTGGACAAACAAACAGTCGCGTAGTTCGGTAGAGATGAATAATCCTATGGCTCGACCAGAAATAAAAGCCCTTTCGGTGGATGTGAGCAAGTATGATTTCGTCTTCCTGGGCTATCCTATATGGTGGGACCTCGCACCAAGAACAGTAAACACATTCATTGAAACAGCAGACTTGGCAGGCAAGACTGTGATTCCTTTCGCAACGTCTGGAAGCAGCACCATCGCCAACAGTGTTGCCGTACTGAAACAGTCTTATCCAAACATCAAGTGGCAGACAGGCAGACTGCTGAATCATGTCAGTGAGAAAGAGATGGAAACTTGGGTTTCAGAAACAATAAAATAATATGAAAGAGGTTTTTATCAATACCATACAAGATTTCAACGACTATCAGGGGGTGGAGACACTTCATCCCTTGGTGAGCGTGGTGCATGTGGAGAACACGGAACATATCAAAGAGTGTGTGATGCACTATGGCGTTTATGCCATCTATCTCAAGGAGAATAAGGGATGCAAGCTCTCTTACGGTCGAACACCCTACGACTTCGACGAGATGACTGTGACCAGCTTTGCCCCGGGGCAGGTAGTTAATGTTGAACCAAATCCCGATGTGCCTTTTGCCAAGTTCACCGCCTTGGTGTTCCATCCCGACCTTCTCAACCGCACCGCATTAGGCCGCCAGATAAACCGCTACGAGTTCTTCGGTTATGCCAGTACCGAGGCTTTGCATCTCTCTGCCCAGGAAGTGGAAGTCTTTCGGGGTGTGCTTGCCATGATAGAGCAGGAACTTCATCGTGCCATCGACAAGCATACACGAGAACTTATCGTTTCCAACATAGAACTGCTGCTGAACTATTGCCTCCGCTTCTACGACCGCCAGTTCATAACCCGCGAGGAGATAAACCATTCAGTGGTAAAGAAATTCATAGAAATGCTTGATGATTATATCTCCACAAAAGCCCTGCATGACGGTTTGCCAACGGTAGCTTATTTTGCAGACAAATGCTGCCTGTCTAACGGCTATTTCGGCAATCTGGTGCGTGTGGAAACGGGGCGTACTGCCAAGGACATCATTTCCGACCATGTTCTTGCTTATGCCAAACAACTTCTTAATGATGAGGCGCTGACTATTACAATTATCAGTAGTCGTCTCGGCTTTGAATATCCCCAGCATTTCGTCCGTTTCTTCAAGTCGCATACCGGTAAGACTCCGTCTGCATATAGGAATGAAAGATAACATTACTTGCGTATTCAACTACAAAACTACAATACCATATTGAACAACCATCCCAGCAGGATGATGAACAGGGCAATGGTGCCGAAGAAGATGCCTATGAGCCTCATGTTCATCACTTTCTTGAGCATGGTGGCTTCTGGCAGGGAGAGACCTACTACCGACATCATAAACGCCAAGGCTGTGCCCAATGCAACCCCTTTGGCTACAAATACCTGCACGACTGGTACGATGCCTGCGGCATTGGCATACATCGGAACGGCAAGCACGACTGCTAATGGGACTGCATACCAATGTTCGCCGCTCAAATATGCTTCAAAGAACCCACTTGGCACATAACCATGTATGGCGGCCCCGATGCCTATGCCTATGATGACATAGAGGAGTACACCGCGTACTATGCCCAATGCTTCTTTGGCAATTTGTGGCAATCGCCCGATAATGGAAGATTGCGACGCTTCCATTTCCTCCTGCGGGATATTGTTCATCTGTAGCATCTGTTGCACCCAGGGACTAAGGTGTTTCTCCAACTTCATCTTTCCCAACACATAACCGCCAATCATGCCAAGGCATATTCCGCTGACGACGTAAACCGTGGTGACCTTCCATCCGAAAGTGCCAGCAAACATTGCCACTGCCACCTCATTGACAAGAGGCGAAGTGATGAGGAAAGAGAAGGTCACGCCCAAGGGGATGCCTCCCTTGACAAATCCGATGAACAGCGGTATGCTTGAACAGGAACAGAATGGAGTTATGGCTCCAAACAGCGAGGCAAGCAGATACTGCATCCCATAGAGTTTTCTTGATGTGAGGAAGTTGCGCAGTCTTTCCACTGGGAAAAAGGCATTGACAATGCCCATTATGATGCTGATTACAAACAACAGAATGATAATCTTCAATGTGTCATACACAAAGAAGTTTAATGCCTCTCCCAAATGAGTGGTGGCATCGATGCCACATATGTCATATATAAGCCAATCGGCGAATTGCTGAATCATAAGTCTAGTTTGAAATGCATGACGATTGCCATCATGCCAACCAGCATTGACAATAATACTCTTTTCATAGTAATACGGATTATTTCAATAGTTGTATAAGTTCCTTCTCACTCTTTTGACCGCGCGCCACAACCTGGCCGTCCACCACAAGTGCTGGTAGCGACATTACATTATACTGCATCTGCTCCATGATGTCACTCACTGCCGACACCTTCGCGTCGATGCCATTCTCTTTTACTACCTTCTCGACAAGGGCGAGAAACTTCTGATTGCAGGCACAGCTGCTTACTAAAACCTTTACGTCTTTCATATATTAAACGTCTTTTATAAATGAATAATTATTGTTTTTCGTTATCGTTATCGTTATCGTTATCGTTTTCGTTTTTGTTATCGTTTTCGTTTTCGTTTTCGTTTTCGTTATCGTTTATCGTTTATTGTTTATCGTAGAATAACGATTATATAGTTCCAAATAATAGCGTATGCCGTTGTTTTCGCTCAGGCATACGCTTAGTATTACTTGCAGCAATCCTTGTCCTTGCAGATTTCCGTCTGGAAGAACTCTGCAAAGAGTTCCTTGGCATACTCCCAGTTTTCACGCACTATGCAGTATTTCACTTTTGGGGTTTCAATCTCCCCTTGTATAAGTCCTGCATCTTTCAGTTCCTTAAGATGTTGACTCACCGTAGCCTGTGCTATGGGCAGTTCCTCATGAATGTCGCCGAAATAGCAAGTCTTTTGTTTGGCGAGGAATTTCATGATGGCAATACGGGCAGGATGTCCCAAAGCCTTGGCAAACCTTGCCAATGTCTCAGTCTTGATACAATATGTTTTCTTTTCAGCCATAATCAATGATGAATAATTAATTCTTGTGCAAAGGTAAACGATAATATTCAATTACGCAAAACAATTATCGTAATATTACGATTACTTAACAATGACGAGAGCTTCTTAAGCCGTTCTGCAAATAACATATCTCATAGATATATTACTTCTCTATCTATTTGCAATATCAGTTTCTTTTCGTATTTTTGCGGTGTGGAATTGTCGTTGGAGGAATTTAATGTGCCTTGCGAGAATGCCTCGACACCTGTCCCTATGCTTTATCAGAGTGGCTATCTTACTATAGATTATTATAATAAGGAGGACGATGTATATGTACTTCACTTTCCCAACTACGAGGTGTGCCAAGGCATGGTGTATAGCTTCCTTGCCCTACGACATCATCACCCGCAAGGAATGGATGGCGAAGAAGAAAAAGGCTCAGTGAAAAAAACGGTTCATCAGAAATATGGGAGACGGATGGGGACTCCTAAATGAAGGCAATGCTTTGCGTGGGCAGATGCAATGCTTTGCGTGGGCGAATGCAATGCTTTGCGTGGGCAGATGCAAAGCTTTGCGTAGGCGGTTGCAAAGCTTTGCGTGAGAGTTGGGCTGAACTGGCACAGAAATGTCTGTCCTATTCTGGATAAGAGAAGGGGGGATACTCACCCTATTGGCACTTAGCCCCCAGGAAATTTCTACTGAGCCAAGAAAAGGAGACATTTTATAAGTTGTTGATGTACGTTGTGTTCTCGTTGCTCAACAGCAAGGTGGACACAGAGGTAAAAAGTGTCCTCGACAGAGCCGATGTGGTCATCAAGACCAAGGACAACATCTATGTCCTCGAACTGAAGGTGGACGACTCTGTGGATAATGTCTTGGCCCAAATAGACTCCAAGGGCTATGCCATCCCCTACGAAGCCGACGGGCGCACAATAACAAAATGCGGAGTTGCCATCTCCTCAGAGGTTAGAAATATCACGCATTGGCGTGCAGTGGATAATGAAGGCAAGGTCATCGACGAGCAGAGGTTCTGACCCTGTCTTTCATTATCGCCGAAAAATTATACATTTTCCTAATGCCTGCACCCTCCAATAATCCTTGCCGCCTCATCTTTCTCACTTTGGAATGAGAGTTGGTCGAATATGATGTAGGCACGATGTGGATCGACAATGCGTGGTGCCATGAGTCTGAGTGCCGCAAGTTTCTTGTCGCCAAACGAGAATATACTCATCATTGTCGCACACTGCTCACAGGAATAAAACGCCCCAAGACTGGCCACCTCGATGAGGTCCATCTTGCGGTCATCGAAGCTGGTGTTTTTTACTTTATTATATAATATAGCGAACTTATCGTCACTGAGACGAAGTTCCATCCTCGCACTTGACTCATTTATACGTCTATGCCTCTGAGCCTGAACGTCAACAGCTCCCAATGTCAAACAGGAGAGCAACAGAAAAACAAACAGATTCCTTTTCATAATAATTGCCATTTTTGTTTTTCTGCAAAGGTAATGCCTTTTGGCATATTGTGCAAGGGAATTTCCCTACAAGCTAATAGGAGAATTCCTATTATGGCAGCCCTAAGGATTTCCCATTTTTTACAATAAAAATGGTCAAAACGTTTTGTATGTATCCTTATGTGTAACCTTCGCCTCACATCGTTCTGTATAGTACCTTGCATTGCGCATAGTGGCATTAAATAGTGGCAAACAGTTGATTTTTGGTGGTGAAAGTGCGGAGGAAAATTTTGCATGAATCATTAGAATGAGTAATTTTGCAGGGTCGATTCATTCAACAAATTGACTCTCTGGTATTAATCAGAGATGTTGATGAACAAAACATTGCAATTTATGAAAAAAACAATGATTATCACTATGGTTCTGGCAGGACTCCTCGGCATGGCAAATGCCCAAAACACCTCCAATACAGAAGGACATGTGCAGTCGGCCACGGCAATTAGTCGCGTGTTGGGCGACGGACGTAAGGTGGCAACCATCGTGCCACCTGGTTTGTTGCATACGGTATTGAAGGAGTGCAAGACTGGCTGTTTGAGCAGCACAAGTAGAACTGTATTGGTTGTGTAGTCATGCTGGATTCCAAGCATCCGCTGTTCAAGTTGGCAAACATGGTCGATTGGTCACTCTTCGAAAACACCTTCACTCCGCTGTTCTGTACGGACAACGGCTGTCCTCCCAGCCAATCCGCCTGATGACAGGCTTGCTTATGCTGAAGCACCTTCGCAATGTGTCCGACGAGCAGAAGTTCTGACCCTGTCTTTCATTATCGCCGCAAAATTGTCGATAGCCCAATCCACCATAGGACGACATGCAGCCATAAAGGAATGGGCACGGGGAGTAAGCGTGTATTCGGTGTGAGGCGGCACTTCGGCATAAACCTTGCGCACAAGGAAACCATCGGCTTCAAGGTTCCTTAATGTCGATGTCAACACCTTCTGGGATATGTCGGGAATGGCCTTCCTAATGTCAGAGAAACGCATAGGCTCCTGGTGGTGCATCATTTGGTGCATCAGCAAGAGCGACCATTTGTCGCCAACCCGCGCCAGGATGTTGCGTACGGGACAATCGGGGAATAAAGTATCGCCCAGACAGATATTGTTGTTTTTATCCATATACCATAAAACGTGAAAGACAGCAGGATTATTGTCTTTCACGTTTTTGATTTCTTTGTAAGGGAGTTATTGCTCCACTACACCGTCGCCCATGGTATATTGTTCCAGTGAGCCGGCTTTTGCTTGGATGCAAATATATACCAAAGGTTCGTTGCCCGTGCATTTGGTATTGCGGCTTACAGATGGCGCAACCCTGACGATACTGCCAGAAGCTACAGGTTCTTCCTTGCCGTCAAGAATGAATACGCCTTCTCCACTCAACACCACATATACTTCCTCGTTCTGTTTGTGATGATGGAAAAACGGTACAGTGCATCCCGGTGCAAGTGTGCCGAACGACACTTCCATGGATGTTGTGTTAAGAATGTCCTTGGTAATTTTACCTTCGTTTCTTGCGCTCGGCATAGGTCAAACAAGTTTGCCCTCTGCGCTCGCTTAGCGAAACGTTCACAATGCTTTTCCCTCAAAAGAGGCAATGTCTCCGACAGTGGCGATGCTATAGCCCTCTGACGATGTCTGTAATTCTGCTTGGTTCATAATACTGATTCCTTTATTGTTTTAACGCTGCAAAGTTACTTGTTTATCCTGATTTCAGCAAGAACTAACAGCCGAGGCAGTTAGTAACCTTTAGGAAACTATTGCTGACAACCAACACTTTACAATACAATCATTTATGAATTATTAAAAAAACCAGAAGCAGAAAACAAAAAAAATGTGCTAAGAAGCTTCAGGTGTGTTCATGATGGGTGTTTTCGGAGGAGCAGTATTCCCTGTTCTTCAGGGTATGATGGCCGACGGGATAGGCTCATGGCAATTTGCTTGGATCATCGCTCTCGCCTGCGAGTTCGTGCTTCTTTGGTATGGTCTGCGTGGATACAGGACATAATCTGATGAAATGGATGTCTATTCATTCAATAGAAATGCCATATACATCGGCAATGTAAGCAGTTTGTCTTTCTTACCTACATTGTAGTCTCCAAGTTTTATTGCATAATCCACATGGTATTTTTCCGGATGCCCAAGGACGGTGCGCATGGATTTGGCATTGCCTGTCGTAGCCTTACATTCAATCGGGACACATTGCCCCTTATGTCGCATAAGGAAATCCAGTTCAATGCCGCCGTTCTTGTGGTAATAGTAGAGTTTGCGCCCCATCTTGCCAAGGATATCAGCAATAAGATTCTCAAAGATGGCACCTTTATATCCATATAGTTCACCTCTCAATATGCTCGATTGTGTGCCGTCCTCAAGCATAGATACGAGCAGGCCGATGTCAGACATATAAACCTTGAACTCGCTCTGTATGCGATTACCATCCAAAGGCAATTCGGTAGTTTCCGTATTATAACACCTTCGGATGATACCAGCATCCTCTATCCACTGAAGGCTTCCCGCGTAATCACGCCCACGTCCTCCAGGTCGAACCGTGGAAAAGGTGAATTTCTTGTACTCACGTGATAGTTGTGACGGAATAGATTCAAAGCACTCGCGGATTTTTGGTTTATCTGCCATTAGAGCATATTTCACCATGTCAGCCTTATATTCATCCACAATGCGACGCTGAATGGCGAGGACCTTGCCAATCTGCCTTGTATTTAGGAATGCAGTTACCGCCTCTGGCATTCCACCGACAATAATATATTGGTGAAGCAGCTCGCGAAATCTGGCATGAATGGATGCGTCAACAGGTGACGCATTGTCAAGGCATTGTCTCAGATAGTCGATGTGCATTGGTTTGATGCCGTTTGCCCATAGCCATTCCTCGAAATCCATGGGATACATATTTACAATGTCCTCAAATCCCACAGGAATGGAAGCATCTGCTTCTTCTGCCTGTTCTTCGCGGCTTTTGTAGCCATTCACTCCAAGCAACGACCCCGTACACATCACCTCGAATCTCCCGTCAAGAAAGAAATATTTCAACGAGCCTCTTGCACGTGGGCAATCCTGTATCTCATCAAAAATGAAACATGTATTCCCTGCTTCTATTTCCACATCAGGCATAGCTGCCGTTATGCGCATGATAATATCATCCACATGAAGGTTTGGGGTGAAAAACATCTTGTAATCAGGATGCTCCCTAAAGTCTATATAAACAATATGCCTGAAATGCTTGTTGGCAAAATCAAGCACACTGCTTGTCTTTCCACATTGGCGAACTCCCTTCACTACTATGGGCTTGTGAGAGGGCGCATCCATCCATGACTGGAATACCGATTCTATCTTCCTTATATACATAGCCTTGCACGTTTTAATACCGAGTTTTTATTGAAAGTCACACATTTTATGGGTGACTTTTACGACCAAGACGCACATTTTATACCCGACTTTGCGTGCAAAGATACACTTTTTTATCCAAACGACAATAGTTATCGTATGTTTTTCTTATCAATTATCGTTGTTTTCGGTTTTTAGGAAAACTAAACAACTACTTTTGATTATTTTCTAATATGTAGTAAACCTTGAAAATAAAGCTGTTGCGAGAGTCTAGATTTTCTGGAAATCTACTTAAAGTTTACTTGGTAATTAGGGTGTACAGTTTGATGTGAGAAAATCAGTAGCAACGCCCTGAACCAAAGGTCGCCGGCTGCAAGGAAAGGCAAAGGGCAAAAGCGTTATTTGTCCTGCTGTTATCTACGCTTTTGCGCTTACAGCGCGCATGGACAATGCCACCTTACACCCAGGGTGCCGCTACGCTTTACCCTGGGCTATGTGCTTTTGCGCTTACAGCGCGTGCTGGCCAATGTATTTTCTGCGAACAAGTATTCAGAGTAAATCAGGAACAGTCCCATTTTGGGTACATTAAACTGTACCCCCTGGTTATTTAGATTTCTTTCTGCATTTCTCACACAATCCTTTTATGACATATTCAGACTCGACAACAGTAAAGGTGTCTGGAATCGGTACTTGCGGAATCATGATGTTATCAAGGCAGATGGTCTTGTGGCATTTGATGCACGTAAGGTGAACATGTCCCCGATGATGGAGTTCATGCCCGCCTTCTTTCAATTCGCATCGGCACAGGCAATATTTCTGTTTGCCAGAGCCATCATCAATATGGTGAAGGATGTGTTTTTCTGCGAACAAGGTCAGTGTACGATAGACAGAAGATTCATCCATATAAGGTATCTTCGCCAGAATGTCCGAAAACGAAAAGGTTCCTTGCACGGTTTCATGCAGGGTTTGGAGCACAAGCAGGCGATTCGCTGTCATACGAATGCCTGCCTGTTTTAGTATTTCTTCATATTTTTGATTCATAACTTTCCTCTTTTCCTGTCAATGACAATGCGGTTTGTGATAGTGTTGCCAGAGGGCATTGAGCAGCAATATGCCAAGTGCTATGGTGCTACTCCAGTTCAACCACGAAGCCCTTTCCTCCATACCGCAACTGCCGGTAGTCAATGATATATGGAACCACTCGGCAGGAAGCAGATAATCAACTGCATGTCCCCAGAGAATGGCCATGGTGATAATAGAAACGAGGTAAAGCACCAATGATTTGCGGCCTAAAGCCTTGTTAATCACCAGGATTGATGCCATATTGCATGCTGGACCAGCCATTAGCAGTACAAGTGCAGCTCCAGGCGTAAGCCCCTTCATCATCAGTGCAACAGCAATCGGAATAGAGCCTGTTGCACAAATGTACATGGGAATGGCTATACAAAGCACGAGAAGCATGCTCAGTTGGGTGT
>SAMEA3663023__coassemble_1610_pt1 | contig 10866 bp, 7 predicted proteins | sample SAMEA3663023__metabat2_low_PE_013 | metagenome-assembled genome bin SAMEA3663023 (sample SAMEA3663023) | pig gut metagenome | biome: pig gut; feature: pig-associated habitat; material: faeces | place: France | collected 2012
AACAGAAACAAACGATGACTAAAACATCTTTCGACCGCTCATGGTTATTAACCTTATCGGCAATGATATATATATGCATAGACCACGCAACAATATATTGTCACTCGAGATATAGCATGAACCGCAAATATGAATACGCCACAGACAAGATTTATAACCTTAGCGGCAATGAAGGTAACAAATACAGAGCACACTGCTATAAATGGTAATCACTCGAAATGTCGGATGACCTTTTTTTGAGAATTGCCGTCCAATGGCTGACAATTGCTGTTCACAAAGAGATGATATTTAGAAACGTTAATCCTTTGTTTCAAACAGCAAATGTTGGTTTTTACGCAACAGCAATTATCAGTTTTGTTCACCTGGCTAAGGTTGACTACGTACTTGCTTGCTCATAAAGAGATGCCACAGCCTGCGGTATCAGAAGGGGAAGAGCAACGGCAACGCAAGCGTCATCACAACCCCCATGATAATCTGCAACGGCAATCCAACTTTTATATAGTCACCGAACGAATAGTTTCCGGCGTGCATTACGAGAGCGTTGGGCGGGGTAGAGAATGGTGAGGCGAAACACATGCTTGCACCGAGAGTGACGGCAAAGAGGAAGGCCATCGGACTTGCTCCCACCTCCGTAGCGGCACTCATGGCAATGGGTGCCATCAGGACAGCGGTGGCAGTATTGCTTATGAACATGGTAAGGAGCGAGGTAGTGAAATATATACCGCACAGCAAAGCCATAGGACCTATTCCGCCAAGCATCCCGACAAGCGCATGACTTACTGCCGCTGACGTGCCAGTTTTCTCAAGGGCTGTCGCCATTGGCATCATGGCAGCTATAAGCACAAGGCTTTCCCAGTTGATGGTCTTGTATACGGCATCGACGCTACGGAAGCATCCGCACACCACCATCAGCAGTCCGGCTGCCATGACGGCAGTGACTGGAGCAACGGGTATGAAGTCGAAGACCATGGCTGCCACCATGGCAAACATTATGATTGCAGCAAGCGGAGCCTTATAGTCGAGGGTTACGCTTTCAGCCATTTCCCTCGGTTGTCCAAGTAGTACCCAGTCATCCTCCTCCTTGTCTATTTTGGCGATGTTTTCCCATTGTCCCTGCACCAGCAGTATGTCGCCTGCCTTCAGCCTCATGTCCGGCAGCTGGCTTGTGATATAGTCGTTGTTGCGCTTTACGCCCAGAACATTCAGGCAATACTGCTCACGAAATCTCGACTGCTTGAGCATTTGTCCGACAAGCCTCGACTGTGGCATGACGACAATCTCGGCAACCCCTATGTCGTAGAAGCCGAACCTTGAGGAGTCCATCTTCTTCAATGAAGCCTCTTTAGCAAAATTGGCAATGCTGTCTTCCGGGCCTTGGAGATATAGTATGTCGCCTGCATATAAGACAGTGTTCTGACGCGGCATCGATTGTGTAACCGTTCGCAGCAGTCCTCTGTTCCGCTTTGTCTCGTTGCGTATCTCTATGACGCTGATGCCATAGCGTGCCCTCATGTCGAGCTGCGCCATGCTCTTTCCAACGATGCAGCTCCTTGCCTCCACCTTGAATGCGGTCACCTCGGCAGTCAGATTATACTCTGCCACAAGGTCGTCAAGGGTTTTCCCCTTGCTTGTCTGACGTGCGGAATGTTTTCTGATGAGCATCCTGCTCAATGGCATCATGACAATTATGCCCACAACAAGGCACAATGCCCCTACCGGCAGGAACGAGAAGAACGACAGTCCCTCATATCCATGCTCCCGAAGGGTCTCGTCTATAACAAGGTTGGGCGGTGTTCCGATGAGTGTCAGCATTCCTCCCATGCTGCTGGCAAACGCCATTGGCATGAGCATTCTCGACGGACTCTTTCCTGCCTGGGCAGCCATCGATACCGCTATTGGCATCATCAGGGCTACGGTCCCCGTGTTGCTGACGAAGGCTCCTATGACAGCCGTGACAATGATTACCAGCAGGAACATGGCTGTTTCGTTGCCATGCGCCATGCGGACAATCCTCTGGCTCGCCACCTTGGCAATGCCCGTCTGAAGGATGGCGCCTCCCACGACGAAGAGTGCCGCCATCATAATGACAACGGAATTGGAAAAGCCCGCCAATGCCTCGGACGGTGTCAGCACTCCTGCTATCAGAAGAAAGACCAGAGCGCACAATGCTACAATGTCGGCTCTGATACGTCCACTCACAAAGAGTGCTATTGTAGCAACAAGTGTGATGATGGTAAGTGTCATAGTCATGCAGTATTAATGCTTTTAATAATAGGTATACAAAAATACTAAAACATTCTCTTGCGACAAAACATCTTTCGATTATTTAACTTCCTCATAACCTAACAACCTGAAATTCTGCTTTTCTCCTTCACTTTATGGCGTTTATGTTTCCCGTATCATTTTTTTTCATTATCTTTGCAATTAAAATCTTAAATATACTGCGATATGATCATTACTACGACCCCCAACATCGAAGGCTATCCGATAAAGGAATACAAGGGCCTTGTCACAGGCGAGACTATCATTGGTGCCAATTTCCTAAAGGATTTTTTGGCAAGCATCACCGACTTCTTTGGCGGCCGGAGCAGCAGCTACGAGGCTGTATTGGCAAAGGCCAAGGATGTAGCATTGAGGGAGATGCAGGACAGAGCCGTTGCCATGGGTGCGAACGCCATTGTAGGCATAGACCTCGACTATGAGGTTCTGGGGAAGGACAACTCCATGCTCATGGTGACATCGTCGGGCACGGCGGTCGTAATCTGAGACCGTACAGACCAAAAAGCATACAACTTTCAACGCATACTATTTTTATTTGTAGACATATTAGAAACATCATTTCATGGCAACAGTAGACGACAAGAAGATTATCTTCTCCATGGTGGGAGTATCGAAGGTCATCCCACAGAACCAGAAACAGATATTGAAGAACATATACCTCTCATTCTTCTACGGAGCGAAGATTGGTATCATCGGTCTTAACGGAGCCGGTAAGTCAACGCTTATGAAGATTATCGCCGGACTGGAACAGCCCTCGCAGGGTGAGGTGGTATGGAGTCCGGGCTATAGCGTGGGCTATCTGCCACAGGACCCACCTCTCGACGAGACGAAGACCGTCAAGGAGAATGTCATGGAGGGAGTGCAGAGCGTATATGACGCCTTGGCAGAATACGAGGATATAAACATGAAGTTCGGCTTGGAGGAGTATTATAGCGACCCTGACAAGATGGACAAGCTCATGGCTCGCCAGGCTGAGGTGCAGGATATTATAGACGCCACCGATGCGTGGAATATGGACTCGAAGCTCGACCGTGCCATGGCAGCACTCAACTGTCCTCCCGGCGACTGGCCTGTAACCAATCTCTCGGGTGGCGAGCGCCGCCGTGTGGCCCTGTGCAAGCTTCTCCTTCAGAAGCCCGACGTGCTTCTCCTTGACGAGCCTACCAACCACCTTGATGCCGAGAGCATAGACTGGCTGGAGCAGCACCTGCAGCAGTATGAGGGAACGGTTATCGCCGTTACCCACGACCGCTACTTCCTCGACGACGTCAGCGAGTGGATACTTGAGCTTGACCGTGGCGAGGGTATTCCATGGAAGGGCAACTACTCGTCATGGCTCGACCAGAAGACCAAGCGAATGGCGCAGGAGGAGAAGACTGCCTCCAAGCGTCAGAAGACTTTGCAGCGAGAGCTTGAATGGGTGCGCATGGCGCCCAAGGCACGCCAGGCAAAGGGCAAGGCTCGTCTGAACAGCTACGAGCAGATGCTAAACCAGGAGCAGAAGGAGCGCGAGGAGAAACTGGAGATATTCATCCCCAACGGTCCGCGTCTCGGCAACAAGGTAATAGAAGCGCAGCACGTGAGGAAGGCGTTCGGCGAGAAAGTTCTGTTCAACGACCTTAACTTCATGCTTCCGCCTAACGGCATCGTTGGTGTCATAGGTCCTAACGGAGCAGGCAAGACTACCCTCTTCCGGCTCATCATGGGACTGGAGACTACAGACGCCGGCTCATTCGAGGTTGGCGAGACCGTCAAGCTTGCATACGTTGACCAGCAGCATAAGGACATAGACCCGGCCAAGTCGGTCTACGATGTCATAGCACAAGGCAACGAGACCATACGTATGGGTGGCAGGGATGTCAACGCACGTGCCTACATATCGCGCTTCAACTTCTCGGGTACCGACCAGAACAAGCTCTGCGGAGTCCTCTCTGGTGGCGAGCGCAACCGTCTGCAGCTTGCCCTGGCACTGAAGCAGGAGGGTAATGTGTTGCTTCTCGACGAGCCTACCAACGATATAGACGTAAACACGTTACGCGCACTTGAGGAAGGTCTTGAGGCTTTTGCCGGATGTGCTGTCGTCATCAGCCACGACCGATGGTTCCTCGACCGTATCTGCACCCACATCCTTGCCTTCGAGGGCAATGGCGAGGTGTTCTACTTCGAGGGCAGCTACTCCGAGTATGAGATTAACAAGGCACGCCGCCTCGGTACGGACGGAGAGATAAAGAAAGGCCGCTACCGCAAGCTCATGGAGGACTGATATGGAACTGCATTTCAAAGGCATGCTGATTGCCATATCCACCTTTTTAATAATAGGTATATTCCACCCGGTAGTAATCTGGGTGGAATACCATTTCGGAACCCGTCCGTGGTGGATTTTCCTTGTTGCAGGTATTGCCAGCATAGGTGCGGCATTCTTCATTGCCGATGTCATGCTGTCGGCCATCCTCGGCGTGCTCGGCGCAACATGCCTGTGGACGATAGGCGAGATATTCGAACAGCGCAAGAGGGTCAAGAAAGGATGGTTCCCCATGAACCAAAAGAGAGCCAAGGAATATGAAGACTGAGCTGATAGTAGTAGGCAAGACCACCAACAAGCATTTCATTGCTGCCATCAACGATTACCTCGAACGGATAGGCCACTACATGCCTTTCTCCGTAACCGTTATCCCCGAGCTGCGCAATGCCAAGAGCCTCAGCCAGCAGCAGCAGAAAGACAAGGAGGGAGAGGCTATACTCCGCCTGTTGCAGCCTTCTGACACGGTGGTGCTTCTGGACGAGCGTGGCAAGGAGCCGCGGAGCATTGAGCTTGCCGACTGGCTGCAACGCCAGCAGCAGACAGCACGCCGCCTGGTGTTCATCATCGGCGGTCCCTATGGCTTCTCGCAGCAGGTATACAGTCGTGCCGACTCCATGCTCAGCCTCTCGCGCATGACATTCTCCCATCAGATGGTAAGACTTATCTTTGTCGAGCAGCTCTACCGAGCCTGCACCATCATCAAGGGCGAGCCCTATCATCACGAATAAACAAAGCAATAGGGTATATAGAAAATCTGGAATTTCAAGAAAATATAGAAAGTCTGGATAATCTACAAAAATATTAAAAAGAAAACTATGAACAAACTAATCTTAACTACAGCAGCCCTGCTCCTCAGCCTGCCCCTACAGGCTCAGCAATGGCCTGCGCCTAATCCCGAGGCCAAGCCAGGTGCCCGATGGTGGTGGATGGGCTCAGCCGTAAACGAACAAGACCTCAGATGGAACATCGGAGAGTATGCCAGCCACGGCATCGGCGCCCTTGAAATAACTCCCATCTACGGAGTAAAAGGCAACAGCGGCAACAACATCGACTTTCTGTCACCCAAATACATGGAGATGCTCAAGGTAACGGCTGATGCCTGCAAAGGCAACGGCATAGAACTTGACATGGCAACAGGCACGGGATGGCCTTTTGGCGGACCATGGGTACCGCTTGAGGAGAGTGCCTCACAGATGGTAATTGTTGACACCATCGTAAACGGCAAGAAGATAAAGGACCTCGACATGCGCCCGGAAGCGAAAAGGCGCACCAACAGCACGCTCGTGGATGTATACGCCTTCGGCAACGGGACATTCCTCCGACTGGGCAAGAGCGTGTCTGCCAATGGCATGCTCAACGCAAAGCTGCCCGGCAAGGGCTCATGGCGCATAATCGCCCTGTACAGACGCACGGGCGTGATGAAGGTGAAGCGTGCCGCACCTGGAGGCGCAGGGTATGTGGTAGACCATTTCGACAAACACGCCGTGACGAACTATCTCAACCATATCTCAGATGCCTTCATACAGACTGGCACACCATTCCCACACACATTCTTCAACGACTCCTACGAGGTGTCGGAAGCCGACTATACCCCTACCCTATTCGCAGAGTTCGAGCGTCGCAGAGGCTACAGTCTTGAGGAGTCATTCGACAAGCTCGTTGACGGCGACCGACAGGTTGTTACCGACTATCGCGAGACTCTTGGGGAAATGCTGCTCGACAACTTCACACACACATGGACGGAATGGGCACACAGCCACGGAGCCATCACACGCAACCAGGCACACGGCAGTCCCGCCAACCTCATCGACTGCTATGCGGCCGTAGACATTCCAGAGATTGAGGGCTTCGGACTTACCGACTTCGGCATCAAGGGACTGCGCAAGGACTCTGGATATACGCGGAAGAACGACTCCGACTTCTCCATGCTGAAGTACGCCCCGTCAGCAGCACACATCACAGGCAAGACATTCACTTCGTCGGAGACATTCACATGGCTGACGGAGCATTTCCGCACATCGCTGAGCCAGATGAAGCCCGACATGGACCTGATGTTCTGTGCCGGCGTAAACCGTATGTTCTTCCATGGCACCACATACTCGCCAAAGAACGACCCATGGCCAGGATGGAAATTCTATGCCTCTGTTGACATGAGCCCCACCAACTCTATATGGCGCGACGCACCATATTTCCTTAAATATATAGAACGATGCCAGAGCTTCCTGCAATGGGGACAGCCCGACAACGACTTCATAACCTACCTGCCCATTCACGACATGATGGCAAAGAACACCAAGGGCAAGCGGCTCATGCAGTTCAGCATACATGCCATGGGCAAGCTTACTCCGGAGTTCGTAGAATGCATCAACAGCATCGACCGTGCAGGCTTCGACTGCGACTATATCTCTGACGCGCTACTGCTCTCCACGACTTTCTCCAACGGCAAAATACAGACTGCTGCAGGAACACGCTACAGCGGACTCATCATTCCCGACAGCCATAACATTCTGACTCCGGAGATAAAGGCGCACATAGACAACCTCAGGGCCGCCGGCGCACATATTATAATAGGTACGGCTGCAGCGGACATGGCTCATGCCGCCAAGGCTGAGGAGATGAAGACACGCTACGGACTGAAGCTCATCAGACGCTCCAACGACAAGGGACACCACTATTTCATCGCAAACCTCACGCCCAACGACATACAGGGCTATACCAGCCTGTCCGTACCTATGGATGCTGCCATGTGGTTCGACCCCATGACGGGCAAGCGCGAGAGGGCTGACATTGACAATGGCAACATCCTGCTGTCACTACGCTCCGGCGAGAGCATCATCCTCCAGACTTTCGACAAGGTAGACAATTCGCTACTCGATGAATTGGCTGGCCTGCCAGTACGTTGCGGATGGTCAAGCGACGAGGGTACGGAGAAGGAGCTATCGGCATGGACCCTGAGGTTTGCCGAGTGTACGCCGGACAATGGTAAGACATACGACCTCACAGGTGCGCAGCCATGGGAGAACCTTGACGAGACAACACGCACGCTCATGGGAACAGGCATCTACGAATGTCATGCAAACATCACGAAGGCCGACCTGAAGGATGGCAACAGCTGGACCATCGACCTTGGCGACGTAAGGGAGAGCGCAAGGGTATACGTCAACGATAGTCTGGTGGGATGCGCATGGGCCGTGCCCTACCGCCTTGACTTCTCGGGATTCCTTCACAAGGGAGACAACATCATAAGAATTGAGGTAACCAACTTGCCAGCCAACCGCATCTCACAACTCGACCGCGAGGGCGTACAGTGGCGTAAGTTCGAAGAAATAAACATCGTCGACCTACACTATAAGCGCACAACCTATGAGGGATGGGACCCTGTACCGTCAGGACTCAACTCGGCAATAAAACTACTTAAAAGATAAACCAATGAGAAACAAACTATTCTTTGCGGCTCTGCTCATCGCTTCCGCAACATCAACGCTACATGCACAGCGGACAACAGAAAGCCTAAACTTCGGATGGAATTTCCATCGTGGCAACGCAGACATCAGCAACATCAATGTCAACGACGGCACATGGCAGACAGTAGATGTACCGCACGACTTCCAGATATCACAGGACTGGGTACCACCATCAGCAGACGAGAAAGAGAACAACTCGGACGGAGCATCCAATTTCAAGTCACGCCTCTCGGCAAGAGGCTTTAAGGAAATGGGCGACGGATGGTACGTGAAGACCATCACGCCTGCGGAGACACTCAAGGGCAAGAGGGTCTTGCTCGACTTCGAGGGCATCATGTACGTGGGCGACGTTTACCTCAACGGCAAGCGTATCGGCGGTACGGACTACGGCTATCTGGGATTCGACATCGACATATCGAAACTGCTCAACTATGGACAGCCCAATACCATTGCCGTACATGCCTCGACAAGCGGGCCGATGAACTCACGATGGTATACGGGTGGCGGACTGTTCCGTGACGTAAACTTCATCACCACTCCTGCCGACATCTACTTCGCACGTCACCCTCTATTCGTAACTACACGCGACAACCATCTCGTTGACCTGCAGATAGAGGTTGCCAACTATACCAAACGCAACGATATTAAGCTGCGCACAACCATTGCCGACCAGCAGGGAAACATCGTCTACGACAAGACGGCCGACATGCACTTCAACCGCAAGATGCGCACCAACGAGCTGAAATGGGAGACCATAGACATCGCCGAGCCAAAACTGTGGAGCTGCGAGACACCGCATCTGTATACCGCCACTGTCACCATTCTCGACGACAACGGCAACGAGACCGACCGCACATCCACACGCTTCGGCATCAGGACCATCGAGATTGGTCCCGACTTCGGACTCAAGGTCAACGGCAAGAAGGTACTGCTCAAGGGAATTGCCAACCATCATACTCTTGGCGCACTCGGTGCAGCCGCTTATCCAAGGGCTATGGAGAAGAGAATACAGATGCTGCGCGACTTCGGCTTCAACCATATCCGCACATCGCACAACCCATACAGCACGTCGTTCCTCGACCTCTGCGACCAATACGGCATACTTGTTCTCGACGAGCTTTACGACAAATGGCTCGACCAATACACAGGCGGACGCAGGCCGTGGATGGAACAATGGCCAACAGACCTGCCCGAATGGATAAAGCGCGACCGCAACCATCCGTCCATCATAGCATGGAGCCTCGGCAACGAGCTACAGACTTATCCCAACCTGCCATTCGGCGACTGGGGAGTGACGCCATACCGTATGATGAAGCCCGTGCTGCAGCGTTATGACAATACACGAAAGATAACCGTGGCCATGCACCCGCGCGGACGAAGCCTCGAAACAGACTCACTGCCTGCCCCTCTCGTCATGGAGACCGACATAGCAGCCTACAACTACCGGTATATGTACTTCCCCGGTGACGGCAGACGTTTCCCATGGATGACATTCTATCAGAGCGAGGCCAACACCTCGATGATGGGACCGAACTACTTCGAAATGGACCTGGACAAGGTGATGGGACTGGCATACTGGGGACAGATAGACTATCTGGGTGAAAGCCGGGGATGGCCTGCCAAGGGATGGAACGACGGCTCGTTCGACATATCCCTACAGCCAAAGCCCATCGCATATCTCCTGCGCTCGATGTTCAAGCCCGAGGAGCCTGTTGTACATATAGGCATCGTAGACACAAAGGCTGACGAGACCGAATGGAACGGCATCATCTTCTCCAACGATGGCATGAGCGAGCATTGGAACCGCACGGCAGGAAAGAAGTACAACATCAACGTATATACCAACGCTGAGCGCATTGACCTCGTCGTAAACGGCAAGACGGTAGCACAGCAGCAAAACAGCACAGACCCGAAGAAGCGAAACAAACTTCGCTTCAACGACATAGAGTACCAACCGGGCTACATAGAGGCCGTGGCATACAACAACGGCAAACGGGTGGCCTCACACCGCATAGAGACAACAGGCAAGGCTACAAGGCTGAAGCTGACTGCCGATACCACGACATGGAAGGCAGACGGACAGGACCTCATGCACGTACGCATAAATGCCGTCGACAGCAAGGGGCGACGCACATGGTCAGCACAGCAGAAGCTGAACTTCACCGTTGAGGGCGACGCCAGCATAGTGGCTGTGGACAATGGAAACCTCAATTCCGACGAGTCGTTCACAGGTACCGCCCGCTCGCTCTACAACGGCTCAGCACTCGTCATCCTGAGAGCAGGCCAAAAACCTTCCAACATTACTCTTACCGTAAGCGGTGAGGGATTCAAAACGCAGAAGATAAAGCTAAAAAGCCTCACCCCCAGCCCAAGGGAAAAAAGCCTCCCCCCCAGCCCCTCTCCAAGGGGAGAGGGGAGGTAAATAGTCTGAAGGAAAAAGGGCGAAGGGAACCTAAACCCTTCGCCCTTTGACCTTAGATCTTAGACCGCAGACCTTAGACCTTTGACCTTAGACCTCAGTCCTTAGACCTTCGACCTTTAACCTCAGTCCTTAGACCTTAGACCTTCGACCTTTAACCTCAGACCTTTGACCTTAGACCTTTGACCTTTGCAAAACGTAGTTTCCTGATTTCTGTTGACTACTTGCTTGCTGCAAATACAATAATCAGCACGCGCTGTAAGCGCAGCAGCACATAGCCCAGGGTAGAGCGTAGCGGCACCCTGGGTACAAGGGGATGCAGTCCATGCGCGCTGTAAGCGCAAAAGGGCTCAGTAGCTATTTAGTGTGGGTAGGCGTAAAGTTTAGCAATGCGAAAGAGG
>SAMEA3663023__coassemble_1686_pt1 | contig 10272 bp, 3 predicted proteins | sample SAMEA3663023__metabat2_low_PE_013 | metagenome-assembled genome bin SAMEA3663023 (sample SAMEA3663023) | pig gut metagenome | biome: pig gut; feature: pig-associated habitat; material: faeces | place: France | collected 2012
CACCCTGGGTGTAAGGTGGCATTGTCCATGCGCGCTGTAAGCGCAAAAGCGTTATCTGTCCTGCCATTATCTACGCTTTTGCCCTTAGCAGGGCGACCATCAACTACATGAAATAACCCAGGGTGTCGCTACGCTCTACCCTGGGCTATGCGCTTTTGCGCTTACAGCGCGACCGTCAACTACATGAAATAGCCCAGGGTGTCGCTACGCTCTGCCCTGGGCTATGCGCTTTTGCGCTTTCAGCGCGACAATTACAAATTCAAGTTTCGCATGTGATAATTATCTATGTATAAGGGTTTTATTTAAACCACAGAGTTAAAGAGAAAAAGAGATTTGTGGTTTTATAGAGTAGGTCGCAAGCGACAGAGGACACAGAGTTTCCATGCGGCAAACATGATGCGCAGCTCTCTATGAGCTCTAAATGCCTTGGCATTCACCCTCTTTCATTAGTATAAATACTCTTTATCTCTTAATCTCTGTGGTTTAAAATAACTTCCGAAAGTTGAGTAGTATACTATGGTGTCCAATTTGTTACCATGTTACCATTTTTTGATACACCTTGTTTCTGTTGTTTACTCAGTTTTTCAGAACTTTGCATTCGGAAATAAACAACAAAACGATTATGAGAAAAAAGATGATGACGCTACTATGGATGGCCATGTGGGCCGCCATGCCTGTACTGGCCCAGGAGCACCATGACTGGGAGGATGCTTCCATTGTGTCGAGAGGCAAACTGCCCTATCATGCCACACTGCAATTGCCCAGCAAAGAGGCAGAGTGTAAAGAGATAGTCTCGCTCGATGGACAGTGGTATTTCCATTGGTCGAAAGACCCTGACTCGCGTCCTGCCGACTTCTACAAGTCTACTTTCGATGTTTCGTCATGGCCCACCATACATGTGCCCGGAAACTGGCAGTTGCAAGGCTATGGCAAACCCATCTATACTAACGTAAAATACCCCTTCAAGAAAGATGCTCCCTACGTGACAGGAGTCCCCGATAGCACATACTACAGTTTCGACCATCGCAATCCGGTTGGGTCCTATGTCACCTTTTTCGATGTGCCTCAGGTCTCTCCTTATGGAAGCATAAAGGATGCTTCCTATATCCTCCATTTCGGAGGCGTGAAGTCTGCTTTCTATGTATGGGTTAACGGACAGAAAGTCGGATACAGCCAGAACTCAATGTCACCGTCCGAGTTTGACATCACTCCTTATATAATAAAGGGCAGAAACCGTTTGGCCGTGGAAGTGTACCGCTGGTCGGACGGCAGTTACCTCGAAGACATCGACATGTGGCGACTCTCTGGCATATTCCGCCCCGTGCAGCTATGGGTGCGCCCCCTTGTGCATATTGCAGACTATCACCTTCAGGCTCAACCCTGCGACAACTGGAGAGATGGCGATTTCGTCGCTACCGTCAAGGTGTGCAATCGGGGTCGGAACGCAGCAAGAAACATTCCCGTAAGTGTCACCATTGATGGGCAGCGCTTCACACAAAACGTCAAGCACATTGCTGCGGGCGACACCTTAGCGGTACGCTTCGACGGGCATCTCTCTGGAGTCAGGCTCTGGACACCACACACACCAAATCTCTATCCAGTTACGCTCGCTTGCGATGGCGAACACTTCGAAAGCCACGTCGGATTCAAGAAAGTGGAGATTATTGGCGAGGTGCTGAAAGTGAATGGGCAAAATGTCAAGCTGAGGGGCGTCAACCGTCACGACCACCATCCTCGAACCGGCCGATACTGTGACCCTGCCACATACGAGCAGGATATTGCCTTGATGAAGCAATGCAACATCAATCTGCTGCGTGTGGCCGTATATCCCAGCGATCCCTACCTCTACGAACTTTGCGACCGCTATGGTATCTTCGTAATGGACGAGGCCAACAACGAGAGCCACGACTACGGTATTGGCAACCATACCCTTGGCGACGACCCTGCTTGGCGAACCGCCCATGTGGATAGGGCCAAATCGCTTGTGGAGCGCGACAAGAACCATCCCTCTGTGCTCATATGGTCGCTTGGCAACGAAGCAAGTGCGGGTTTGAATCCTAAAGCCATGCGTGAGGCCATCCTCTCCATCGACACCACACGCGTCATCTACTACGACAGCGACCGCAGCCTCTCCGACATCTACGATGACAGCTACCTCACCCCCGAGAACATGCGTCGCGTAGCCCAGCGTGTCAATAATCGCCCCTTCATGATGCGCGAATATGGTCATGCCATGGGCAACTCCATGGGAAATCTCAAGGACTATTGGGACATCATCTACGCAGATTCCAGCATCTGTGGTGCAGCTGTGTGGGATTGGGTAGATCAGGGACTGGAAGCAGTTGGTAGCTCACAATCCGCAAATCCAACCTATCTCTATGGAGGCGACTTTGGTGACCAACCAAACAACGGAACCTTCTGTATCAACGGCATGGTGGCGCCCGACCGAAAGCCACACCCCCATTACTATGAGGTGCAATACGTGTACCAGCCCATCCATTTCTCCATGCACGAGGGACGCATCGAGAAGAAGAGCATGGACCCCTTTGTGCATGTTGATGACTTCGACTACATTTTGGACACCTTGCAGGTTGGCGGAGAACGGCTCATCAACATTAAAGCCCTGCTGAAGCATGACACGCCATGGGCCAAACGTGGCTTTGTGGTGGCTCACGAGCAATTTGTCGAGGGGCAGTATGCCTTCCCGCAGTCGTTTGGAGACATTTCAACAAACGGATTCACATCACCTCTACTATCTGGAGCCACCTCGCACGGCAAGGTCAAAGCTGTTAAGGTGAAGCGTACAGCGCATGGTGTCACCATCCTGACGCGGCATGGGCAGGTAGAGATAGACAGTACAGGAGCCATAACGCAGATTACCGCGCATGGCAAACAATGGCTCATTGCTCCTCTCGAGCCCCATTTCTGGAAGCCCGAAAACGACAACCAGCATGCTGCCAAGTTCGCTCAGCGTCTTGCCATATGGCAGAGCGCTGCTGAGGAGCGGCAGTTGCAGGCCTTCCACGTCAGTAAGCACAAGGATGTCGCCGAGGTCACAGCCACCTTCACCCTGCCCGTGGCAGCCAAACTCATCCTCGTATATACCATTCATTCTGACGGCACTATCAAGGTCGACGCCGACTACCAGCCTCAAGGGAATGTCAGCGACAAATCATTGGCAGAAGCCCTTAAGACAATGCCAAAGTTCGGCATGAGGATGCGCCTGCCAGCGGATTTCAGCCAGGTGTCATGGTACGGTCGAGGCCCGTTAGAGAACTACCCCGACCGCAAGCTGTCACAGCACGTCGGACGCTATGCGATGCCACTCTCCGACTACGAGGTGGAGTACGTCAATCCTCAAGACAACGGCAACCGTTGCGATGTACGTTCTTTTACTCTGTCTTCCGTCACCACCCAGCGTAAGCTCACTATTCTGGGTTGCCAACCACTCTGCATCCGTGCCTGGGACTACGTTGAAGAGGAGTTGCAGGCCGCCCATCCAAATGAGATGCATCGTGGCGACGGCGTCACAGTCAATATAGACCTCAACATACATGGCGTAGGCGGAGTCGATTCATGGGGCGCACGCACACTCCCACAGTATACCGTTGATGGCCGCAAACCGCACCACTACAGCTTTTTTATAATTGGAAATTGAACTTTAGTTATGATGGGGAGTTATGATGTGGAGTTATGATGTGGAGTTATGATGTGGAGTTATGATGGGAAGTTATGATGGGAAGTTATGATGGGGAGTTATGATGGGAAGTTATGATAAGCCAATACCCGTCAATAATCAATAATCAGCAATCAACAATCAACAATCAGTAATCAAATACCCTTTCAGGGGTTGAAACATTTGGCTCCTTTTAACTTCCTAAGCGACCAAAGGGAGCGATAACTCCTTATAACTCCTTATAACTCCTAAACTTGAGCACATGCGAAACTTAAATTAAAATATATAAAACATGAAAAAATTATCACTTACAACCAGCATCTGGCTCTGCACACTGTGCATCTGTGCCCAGCCAGAGGATGTTACCAAAAAGTACATCGAAAACCCTGATTTCGAAGCCCGTTTTGCCGCTTGGATCAACCCGGGAAAGTTCACTTATAACATAGCCAACACCTTCGAGGGAAAGAACGAGCGCGTGTGGATGGAAAAATGGGTATCGCGTGGCAGCAAGCTGGGCACCAATACAGGTATGTACCAGACTCTCTATCATCTGCCCGACGGCACCTATACTCTTGTGGCTGCTGCCAAGAATGTCAACCAGGTCAACACCTCGGAGATCTGCACAGGTGCCTACCTCTATGCCGGACAGGAACAGACAGCCATCAATGCCCCAAGCGACTATAGCGTCACTTTTACCGTGGCCAACGGCAAGGCCAACGTGGGCATACGCCTCAAGGACTGTACCGGTAACTGGGTCTGCATCGACAATCTGCGTCTCTACTACAACGGTGTGAATGTCGACAGCCTCTCTACCGAGCAGGCACGCATCGAGACAGAACGACAAACCTTGCGCGAGAAAGTGGAAAGTGCCGCCCCTACTTCTCTCACGGTCAGCACATTCGAGTTCATCCCCACAGGCAACACTATTGCGCTGGGGCGTAGCACGATAAGCGGTACGTGCAAGGAGAAGGGATTCTGCTGGAGCACCAAGCCGAATCCCACCATCTTCGACGAGTCCACCACCGAGACTCTCGAAGGCACCAGCATCTACGTCATGCGTGGCCTCACACCCGCCACACCTTATTATATGCGCGCATACGCCATGACAAGTGGCGGATACGTAGCCTACGGTGAGGAGCGTAAAATTGTCACCCTGCCAGAAGGTGTCATGACTTGGAGCTACGACGATGCTGCACTGAAGGATACCAAATACACCGAGCAACAGGCCATTGATGCCAATGCCCGCATCAAAAGTGCTTCGGCCGAGTGTGTGTGGATGTATAATCAGTTGAGCTACATCCCTGGCTTCCACCTCAGCGTACACTTTAACCGTGGAGCAGGAGCGGGCGACGGCACAGCCGACTGCAGCTACGGTGGCTGGATGCGCGTGAGCCAGAACACACCCTACCAGCAGACTGGAACCATGTTGCACGAGACCAACCACGGCGTAGGTGTGGGCACAACCTGGGAGTGGACCAACAACGCCAACCTGCGTTCCAACGTCAGTCGTGGAAAGTGGCTCGGCCCCATGGGCACCAAGATGGTACGCTTCATCAACAACAACAATACCTCGCTTATGGACGGAGACAAGTCGCACATGTGGCCCTACGGCATCAATGGTGCCCACGAAGACACCTATCAGCCCTCCAATGTATCGCTCTACTTCTACAACATCCTAATCACCCATGCCTTGCATCAGGACGGCGTGCCCTGTACCAGTTCCGTGGGCTTTGCGTCGCCAGCCTACCTCTTCGAGCAGCGCGACACTATCAAGTACTACCTTAAGAACAGCCAGTTTACAGACGGATATCTCTACGGCAGCAAGCTCACTGTGAAATACCAAGAAGCTACGAAAGACGAGGTTCTCGCCAACGATGGCTATGCATGGTACGTACGCTACGATGCCAAAAAGCGCTATTACTATTTCCAAAACGCAGCCACGGGCAAGATGCTGACCTACAATTCGGGCTTCAAGGTGACTACCGCTGACACTCCCACCTTTGCAGAACTCTTCCACGTTCTGCCCGCACGCATCGACTCTCAACTCGGCTCCGAAGATATACCCCTCACCAAGACGGCCTACTGGCTCCTGCACCCCAACAAGTACAGTTCTCCAGCCCTCACTGCCACAGCCAAGGCGATAACCGAGAGCAAGTACGATGCCAGTAACGAAGCCACGGCACAGCAATGGTTCATCCTCACCGCCGACGAGCTGGAGACCCTGACCACATCCATCGAAGAGGCACCTAAGGCAACCCCATCCACGCATTCCACAGATATCTATGATCTGCAGGGACGCAAGGTAAATACAGCCTCTCCTCGACACGGCATTTATATAGTGAATGGCCGCAAAGTAGTGAAGTAATTCTCGTCAGTTAACAATTAATATTTTTCATTATTATGAAGAAACTACTCTTTTCTTGTGTCATGCTGCTTGCGGGAACATCCGTACAGGGTGCTGTTGGTGACGACATCACCGGCAAGTACCTGAAGAATGCCGATTTCAGCCAGGACACACCCGTCGAGGGGCGTATCTGCACCTACGACTATGACATGGAGAAGGGAGGCTACACGCTCTACGGTCAGCAGGCCGTGACAGGATGGACAGCCCCCACTCTGAGTGACAACACCAATAACCCCGATCGTAAAGACGATTGCAATGCCCGAGCCGCCGGTGTCTTCGCCATCGGTGCCTACGATGAACAGGGCAACCATAAGGCCGAGCTGGGTGGCGCATACTATGCGCCCGACTTCAATTCGACCGGACAGGAAGGCACAGGCAATGTCCTCGGCATGGTGGCTGTGTGGGGCTCGCGCCAGCAGTACACACAGAGCGTCACGCTGCCTGCCGGTGCCTACACCATTCAAATTCCTGTTTGGAATGCAGGCGGCACAGGCGATGTGGCTGCTAATCTTTGCGGCTTCATTGCCGAGGGAGGCAAAGCGTTTGTAGTCAACAGAACGTCATGGGAAGCCAACAGCGAATGGATGACCGACGAGGTCACATTCGTGCTCGATGAGCCTACCACAGGTGTCATCTCGCTGGGCTATACCGCTGATCTCAACAAGGGTTCCGGGTCGATGCCTCATTTATTCTTCGATTACATCAAGATTATCGAGGCGGATGCCGCTGCCATCATTAAGGCGCAGATTGATGTCGTCAAGGAAGAGCAGCTGCTGCCCCTCATCGAGACAGGTATAGAACTTGGAGTCGATGTCAGCGCCTCACAGGCCGTCTATGACAACCCCAACGCCACCATGGAGCAGGTGCAGCAGGCCATTGAGGACCAAAAGGCAGCCAATGCCTCTAAGATGACTGACTTCACCGACTTCTTCATCAGCAACGCACACTTCACCACCGGCACTCCGCTCGATAATGGTGTATGCACCTATGCCAAGGATAAAAATGCGAACAGCACCCCCTATTCTGGCATGCAGCCAATACCTGATTGGACTCCCAATGCGCCAGACGCAGATGGCATTGCCTCTGGTCTGTTTGCCGTGGGTTCTGGCGAGACAGCATGGCTGGGTGCCAAGGGCAAGGGGTTCGTGCCACCTGCAACGAAAGCCAACGGCGAGACGCAGGGCAATGTCTTGGGTTTAGTAAGTTGCTGGGGAGCTACGGCATACTACAGCCAGCAGGTCACACTCCCTGCCGGTTCCTACACCATCACCATTCCCACATACAACTCTGTTGGCGGCACCACAGCCATCGCCAAAAACCTTTGCGGATTTATCGGCGATAACGGTGAAGAGTATCTGGCGGAAACCACCGTATTCCCCATCAACAAGTGGACCAAAGAGATCATCAAGTTCACCCTCGAGGAGGAGACCTCAGGAATAATTTCCATTGGATATACGGCCAGCAACAATGGCTCTGGCTCTATGCCTCACCTCTTCATCGACGAGTTCACGCTAACCTTCAACGGTGTTACTGACATTGATCCCAGCCTCGTCGCCCTACGTGGTGCCATCATCAATGCCAAGAACACCCTGCAGAGTGAAGATCCGTACGAGAGAGCCCTACAGACAGAACTCGAGAAAGCCATCAACGACGGACAACAGTTGGTCAACGCACAGAGCGCCGATGTCGAGTCAAACATTGCTGCCACTACATCCATCAACAACATCGTCAGAAGCATTCGCACCAGCATTGATAAGTATGCCAAGTTGCATGCTTTCATAGAAGGCGAGATGACCGACGCCATCAACCGCTACAGTGGTACGCATGACATGCAGGACTTCGCCGGGCAACTGGCCAGCGACAAGAGCGAATATCTGGACAACTACGAGCGCGGAACCTACACGGCACAGCAAATCGATGATATCATAACGGCATTCAACGGCCGCGTGAAAGAGGCTGTCAAGAACGCCTTCGACGCTGCTGTAGCCGCTGGCGATGGAGGTCACGACGTAGATATCACACCGATTATCGCCCAAAACCTCAGTTTCTCGGACATGAGCATTGAGGGCTGGCAGTTTGAAGGTACCAGTGGTAAGTTTGCGAGCCAGCAGTCTGGCGTTGTCGAGGTATGGGGTACGCAACCACTCAGCTTCACCGCCTACACCGTCATTGACAACCTCCCTGCTGGTATTTACCGTATCAGCGCTCCTGGCTTCTACCGCAATGGTAGCATCACAGCCAATTATGAGGCATACGCAAATGAGGAACCCATCAAACCTGCCTACCTCTTTGCAGGTGGAAATCGTGTGAAACTCCACAACCAAGCCGAGATGGCTGCCGTTGAGCCGGATGACCTGCACAACACCACAGTTGGCGACGTTTATTTGCCCAACGGACAGGCCATGGCACAAGCTCTCTTCTATTATAGCAACGACTACGACCTCGACAACACCGTCTTAACGGTACTGCATGAGGATGGTTCACTCACCATCGGCACCACGGCCGACAACCTCGATGATGGCGGTTCGTGGGTATGCTGGGGCGCACTGACCATAACCTACTTGGGCCACGACGCTGACATCGCTTCGCAACTGGTCAATGAGGAGTTGGCCTCGCTCATCGAGAAGGCCAGCGTACTGGGAGCCAACGACTACGTTACCCTCATTGACGAAGCCTGCAACAAGCTCGACAAGGCTGTTGAGGCAGGTGAGGATGCCATCGAATCCACCGCCATGGCTGACAAACTTGCGGCAGTAGAGGTATTGAAATCATCTGTTGAATATGCCGGACGCTGCGAGTCTGTTCTCAACAAATGGATTGAGATATGCACCCTGTACCAGAACATCAAGGCGTGGGCTGACGAAGACGGCGACTTCATCAGCAACGACAAGACTCTCCAAGCGCTACTCGACCGCGATCCCGAGGACGGTGCATATAGCATTGAGGAGGCTGAGCAGATTATCGCCTCATTCCCAAAGGCATGGAGTAACTACGTCTTTGCACAGGATGGCGTCGCTGCTGCTACGGAGAACAATCCCTTTGACGTTTCCTACGTCATTGTCAACAACAGTTTCGAGAACCTCGATGAGGATGGTATCGGACTGAGTGTTTGGAATGTAGAGTCGATGAACAACGATACGGGTATCCGTTCAAACGAGACCAACAGCTACATGATGGAGGGCTCTGATGGCCAATATCTCTTCAACACTTGGGACGGTCCCAATCGTGGCTATGCCATCGGACAAGACGTTTTCCTGCCCGAAGGTTATTATACACTGAAGTGTACCGTTGCAGGCGATGCTGACAAGACTATCCGTATGCATGCCGGAGAGGCTATAAGCGAACTGACCTTTGCCGATGGTACAGATGAAGAGGGCAACTCCGTAGCATCGAAGACACTCGGTCAGGAGATTATGTTGGTCTTCGACAGTAAGGGGGAGACCATCAACCTGGGACTCTCTACCACCAACGCATGGTACAAGGCCGACAACTTCCGGCTCTTCTACATGGGCACCGCAGTTCCCACTGGCATCGATGAGGTAACAGCCACGGCTCCTATCGCCCGTAGTGGCATCTATGACCTCAGCGGTCGCCGGGTTGGTAAAGTGCAGAAGGGACTTTACATCATCGATGGCAAGAAGGTCATGGTGAAGTAAATCATTTTTGTACTTGATCTGGAATAATCCTTCAGGGTGCAATTCAAAGCGAATTGCACCCTTTTTCTGCCCTTAAAAACAGTCATTTGGCTCATTTGTTACAAGACTACCATTCTATGTTACGGAGCGCTATCATTTTATATTATATTTATTTCTATCTTTGCAGCGTTTTTAATCGTTTCTCAAAATATAATAATTAGTTAAGGTTAAGTTAGATAATTTAGGTTTTTGTTTGGATGGGATGCATGAGCCACCCTGGCTCTGCATTCCATTTTCCATTCGCAATCCAAAGAGCTCTATCAGAAGAAAAACATCATTATAAATTTAATAGTGTGTACAGTTTGATGTGCAAAAATTGAATATCCTAATTCTGAAGTTCATGTCGGTAATTGTCGCGCTGTAAGCGCAAAAGCGCATAGCCCAGGGTAGAGCGAAGCGACACCCTGGGTTATTTCATGTAGTTATGGTCGCCCTGCTAAGGGCAAAAGCGTAGATAACAGCAGGACATATAACGCTTTTGCGCTTACAGCGCGCAT
>SAMEA3663023__coassemble_1990_pt1 | contig 8406 bp, 7 predicted proteins | sample SAMEA3663023__metabat2_low_PE_013 | metagenome-assembled genome bin SAMEA3663023 (sample SAMEA3663023) | pig gut metagenome | biome: pig gut; feature: pig-associated habitat; material: faeces | place: France | collected 2012
ATGCGGTGTAGGAAAGGATGACTTCTCTGTTGTAGAGGAATAATTCCAGGCTTGCTTTTCCAAGGCCAAACACCCATGCATTTGGGACATCCTTATTATGACACGGACCATATAGACTGACAATTCAGTTTGTTCACAACATTTAACACCATGGCGTGCAAGATTTATGCCGTCATGGTGTTTAATAATTGAAGTTGACAAGTAAAATAATAATAACTGATTTTATAACAATTCAAAATAGTATAATAAAAATGAGAAAATTCAAAGTTTTATCTTTATTAGTTTGTTGCCTCGCAACAACATTTATGTCATCATGCCTTGGTGACGATGATGGCAATTCAGGACTCTCCCCCGAGCAGGTGGGACAATGTCTGAACGCTATAAAGGGTAGGTATACTGGTGAGATGGTTTATGCCTCAACCAATCCCGATAACGCCAAGGACAATACCGATACCTTGCAGATTGCATGGACCGTGATGGCTACAGACACCACCCTCACCATATACAATTTCCCAGCTGCGCGAATAGCAAGTAGTATCGATGACCAGAAAGTTGCCGACGCTCTTGTAGATGCCATGCCTGCAGACGTGATATCAAAACTCTATTTCTTCAACAACTCTCCCATCAGCTTCATGATGTACCCTGGCCCTGTAACGTACAAGGTGAACTATGGTGGTGCGGACCATAAGGTTACCGCCTACTTCTATGCAGGCAACTATTCGTTTGGCCTTCATTCAGCCACTGCCAAGAAGATGCAGATGCAGTTGATACTTGGAGGAGTGTATTTTGATGACGACCTTAAGACAAACCACTTGAAAGAGAACAAGATATTCGTATTCAGCAGCAAGTGGTAACGCCAGTCGGTTTCCGAAAAAAAATACCATTCATAACTCAAGTCTTAATTTGTTTGTGGACATGTGATAGCTCGATTGCAAAATAGACTGATTGTAATCAGAGTCCACATTTTTTGGGCCAGACGGTATTAGTGATAATATTGTCTGGCCCAATTTATGTGACGTGATTACCAACGCAAATAATGAAAAAAGACACTATCTTTGGATAAGACCGGCGGCACTCGGACGTGTAAAGCCAAAAAAAGTCCTTTTTGTTTTGACATGTCACTCGTTTGCACTATCTTTGCAGCTAAGAACAATTAAGCTTAATTTTTTAGATGGAACAGAAAAAATTCAAGAGAACTACCGTTACGGCAGCTCTTCCATACGCCAATGGCGGCGTACACATTGGCCATTTGGCCGGCGTATATGTTCCGGCAGACATATACGTGAGATACCTGAGGCTTAAAGACCAGGACGTAATCTTCATAGGAGGCTCCGACGAGCATGGTGTACCCGTGACCATCAGGGCACGCAAGGAGGGAATCACCGTCCAGGAAGTTGTCGACAGGTATCACAAGCTGATAAAGAAGTCGTTCGAGGACTTCGGCATCTCCTTCGACATATACAGCCGCACCACTTCCAGCATACACCATAAGTTTGCCTCCGACTTTTTCCGCACGCTCTACGATAAGGGTGAGCTTGACGAGATTACTGAGCTTCAGTATTGCGACGAGGTTACAGGCGAGTTCCTTACCGACCGCAACATCGTGGGCACATGCCCGAGATGCGGTGCTGAGGGAGCATACGGCGACCAGTGCGAGAAGTGCGGCGCCACGCTGTCGCCCGACGAGCTTATAAACCCCACCAACAAGAACAATCCCGGTCACGGCCTTGTGAAGAAGCCCACCAAGAACTGGTATCTCCCTCTTGGAAAATATCAGGATTGGCTGAAGAAATGGATCCTGGACGAGCACAAGGAGTGGCGCTCCAACGTCTACGGACAATGCAAGAGCTGGCTCGACATGGACCTCCAGCCGCGCGCCATGACCCGCGACCTCGACTGGGGAATACCAGTGCCCGTGGAGGGCGCAGAGGGAAAGGTGCTCTACGTATGGTTTGACGCCCCCATCGGATATGTGTCAAACACCAAAGAGCTGTGTGACTCGCAGCCAGAGAAATGGGGCTCCTGGGAAAAGTGGTGGAAAGACGAGGACACCCGCCTTGTGCATTTCATCGGCAAGGACAACATAGTCTTCCACTGCCTCATATTCCCCACTATGCTCAAGGCTCACGGCGGATATATTCTGCCAGACAACGTGCCGGCCAACGAGTTCCTCAATCTGGAGAACGACAAGATATCGACCTCACGCAACTGGGCAGTATGGCTCCATGAGTATCTCGCTGACCTGCCAGGCAAGCAGGACGTGCTCCGATATGTCCTTACGGCCAACGCTCCCGAGACCAAGGACAACAACTTCACCTGGAAGGATTTCCAGGAGCGCAACAATTCCGAGCTTGTGGCCATCTACGGCAACTTTGTAAACCGCGCCCTGCAGCTTACCAAGAAATACTGGAACGGCATCGTGCCCGCATGCGGCGAGCTTGCCGATGTCGACATTGCCGCCATCAACGAGTTCAAGGATGTCAAGGAGAAGGTGGAGCAATACCTCGACGCATTCAAATTCCGCGAGGCACAGAAGGAGTGCATGAACCTCGCACGCATAGGCAACAGATATATCACAGAGTGTGAGCCATGGAAAGTATGGAAAACCGACCCGAAGCGCGTGGAGACTATACTGAATATCTCCCTGCAGCTTGTCGCCAACCTCGCCATAGCCTTCGAGCCTTTCCTGCCCTTCTCTTCTGCCAAGCTCCGCTCACTCATCAACATGGAGGGATGCGAGTGGACAAGCCTCGGCAGCACGGAGCTGCTCAAGGCAGGCCACCAGCTGGCTGAGCCGGAACTGCTCTTCGAGAAGATTGAGGACGATGTCATACAGAAGCAACTTGACAAGCTCGAGGCCACAAAGAAGGAGAATGAGGCTGCTGAATATGTTGCCGCACCTCTGAAACCGACGGTAGACTTCGAGGACTTCGAGAAGCTTGACATAAGGGTTGGACATGTAAAGGACTGCCAGAAGGTGAAGAAGAGCAAGAAACTGCTGCAGTTCACCATCGACGACGGCAGCGGCACCGACCGCACCATCCTCAGCGGCATAGCAGCCTATTACGAGCCCGAGCAGCTCATTGGCAAGGATGTACTCTTCGTAGCCAATTTCGCACCAAGGAAGATGATGGGCATCGAGAGCCAGGGAATGATACTCAGTGCCGTCAACTACGACGGCAACCTCACCGTGACCTCACTGCTTGGCAAGGTAAAGCCGGGCAGCACAGTGGGATAGGACGAAGGACGAAGGTCAAAGGACGAAGGGCGAAGGTCAAAGGACGAAGGGCGAAGAGCGAAGGGCGAAGGACGAAGGACGAAGGACTAAAGGTAAAGGACTAAAGGTAAAGGTCTCTCACTCAAACCCCTCAGACCCCTCGATAATGGTATCATCAATCATTAATCATCAATCATCAATCATCAATCCCCCCCCCCTCAAACCCCTCAGATAATATAGAACAACAATAACCAAAAGTATGAAGAAAATAATGACTCTGGCCTTGCTGCTTGTTATGGCAGTGGCGGCCAACGCGCAGATGCTCGACCCCGTGAAGTTCACCGTCACGCTGAAGACGGGCAACACCGCAGAGGGCGAGATAGTATTTACCGGCAAGATAGACAAGGGGTGGCACGTATACTCCACTGGGCTTGGCAATGACGGCCCAGTATCAGCCACATTCAATGTCACAAAGCTTGATGGAGTACAACTTGTAGGCAAGCTGCTGGCAAAGGGCAACGAGATTTCCAATTTCGACCCGCTCTTCGGCATGAAGCTGAGATATTTCGAGAACAGCGTGCAGTTTGTCCAGAAGGTGAAGTTCACCAAGCCCGAATATACCATTGACGCCTACCTTGAGTTTGGTGCGTGCAACGACGAGAACTGCATGCCACCAACATCTGTAGACTTCAAGAAGAGCGGCAAGTCACCAGCTGTGGACAGCAAGCCGAAGACGGAGCCTGCCGCAGAGGCTGCCACTGCAGAGCAGGCCAAAGCAGAGGAGCAGCCGGCTGACTCCGTTGCGGCAGACAGCACAACGGCAACGGTAGCCGCCACAGCACCAGACACCACGTCACTATGGAAGCCCGTGGTGAAGGAGCTGCAGGCTCTCGGCGGCAGCAGCGACAACATCGCTAACCATTCACTGCTCTACATTTTCCTAATGGGTATCATCGGCGGACTGCTGGCATTGGTCATGCCATGTATATGGCCCATCATACCAATGACCGTGAGCTTCTTCCTAAAGAGGGCGAAGGATGACAAGAAGAAAGGCATACGCGACGCCATCACCTATGGTATCTCCATCATTGTCATCTACCTTGCGTTGGGCATCATCATCACTCTCATCTTCGGGCCGAGCAAGCTCAACGAGCTTTCTACGAACTCCATATTCAACATCTTCCTCTTCCTGTTACTCGTAGTCTTTGCCCTGTCCTTCTTCGGATGGTTCGAGATAAAGCTGCCCGACGGATGGGCCAACTCCGTTGACACCAAGGCCTCCAACGCCACGGGACTGATATCCATCTTCCTCATGGCCTTCACCCTGGCTCTCGTGTCTTTCTCGTGCACGGCTCCCATCATCGGCCTGCTGCTCGTAGAGACCGTCACGTCCGGCAACTGGATAGGCCCCGCCGTGGGAATGTTCGGCTTTGCCCTTGCCCTGGCTCTTCCGTTCACACTCTTCGCAATGTTCCCCTCACTCCTCAAGTCTGCACCAAGGTCAGGCTCGTGGATGAACACCATAAAAGTGGTGCTTGGCTTCATCGAGCTCGCCTTCGCCCTTAAGTTCTTCTCCGTTGCCGACCTCGCATACGGATGGCACCTGCTCGACCGTGAGGTGTTCCTGTCTCTATGGATAGTAATCTTCGGTGCCCTTGGATGCTATCTTGTTGGATGGCTCAAGTTCCGCAGCGACGAGGTAGGTGGTGAGATTGAGCGTCCGATGCCCGTGGCGTGCATCATGCTCGGCCTGTGCTCGTTTGCCTTCACCGTCTACATGATACCAGGCCTGTGGGGTGCTCCCTGTAAGGCCGTCAGTGCCTTTGCCCCGCCCATCAACACCCAGGACTTCAACCTCAACACCAAGACCATTGAGGCAAAGTATACCAACTACGAAGAGGGCATGGCGGCAGCCAAGGCGCAGGGCAAGCCCGTACTCATCGACTTCACAGGCTTCGGCTGCGTAAACTGCCGCAAGATGGAGGCCGCCGTATGGACAGACCCGCAGGTGGCCGACAAGCTCACCAAGGACTACATCCTCATATCTCTCTTTGTCGATGACAAGACCAAGCTCGCCGAGCCTATTGAGGTTGAGCAGAACGGACAGAAACGCTCTCTGCGCACAGTGGGCGACAAGTGGAGCTATCTGCAGAGCATCAAGTTCGGCGCAAACGCACAGCCTTTCTACGTGGCCACCGATGCCGACGGCAACCCTCTCACAGGCAGCTTCTCCTACAAGGAGGATATTCCTGCATATCTTGACTTCCTGAACAAAGGACTCGACAATTTCCGCAAGTAAGTGATGCTCGACAAAGAAACTACAGACAGAATACTACTTCTGATAAACAAGGAGGTAGTCCCCGCAGTGGGATGTACGGAACCCATGGCCGTCGCCTTGTGCACGGCCAGGGCTGCCCAGCTTCTGGGACGCAGGCCTGAGAAGATAACCGCCGAGCTATCGGCCAACATCCTGAAGAACGCCATGGGTGTGGGCATACCGGGGACAGGAATGATCGGACTGCCCATAGCCATTGCTCTTGGTGCGCTGATTGGCAAGACCGAATACCAGCTCGAGGTTCTCAGAGACCTAACGCCGGAGGCCCTCCAGCAGGGCAAGAGCTTCATTGCCGATGACAGAATAGACATCATGCTCAAAAGCGGCAATACCGACAAGCTCTACATAGAGGTTACCTGTCAGGCCAATGGGCACATGGCCAAGGCCGTCATTGCTACCGGACATACCAATTTTGTCTACGAGGAAGCCGATGGCGAGGTGCTGCTCGACAACCGACAGACAGGCAGCCACGACGATGGCCCTGCCGACATAGCCCTTGACATGCGCATGGTCTACGACTTTGCCATGACCACCCCCGCGGAACGTCTAATGTTCATCCTCAAGACACGTGACTACAACATGAATGCCGCCGCCGAGAGCATAAAGGGCAACTACGGCCATTGCCTTGGAAAGACCATGGACAGGCCGCTCAGCCACGGCATCTTCGGCAACAGCATTTTCTCGCATATCATCTCCAAGACGGCATCAGCGTGTGACGCACGCATGGGAGGTGCCATGATACCTGTCATGAGCAACAGCGGCTCTGGCAATCAGGGCATCTGCGCAACCAATCCCGTAGCCGTCTTCGCAATGGAGAACGAGAACACAGAGGAGGAACTGGTCCGCGCGCTTACACTAAGCCACCTGACGGCCATCTACATCAAGCAGAGCCTCGGCAAGCTGTCAGCGCTTTGCGGATGCGTGGTGGCAAGTATCGGCTCCAGCTGCGGCATCACCTATCTCATGGGTGGCGACTACCAGCGCATCTGCTTCGCCGTGAAGAACATGATTGCCAATCTCACCGGCATGATATGCGACGGAGCAAAGCCCAGCTGCTCACTGAAGATCTGCTCCGGCGTATCCACGGCTTTGCTGTCTGCCCTCCTGAGCATGGAGGGGAAGCATGTCACCGAGGCGGAGGGCATTATCGATATCGATGTAGACAGGAGCATTCACAACCTCACAAGCATAGGCAAAGAGGCTATGTGCGCCACCGACGACATGGTGCTCGACATCATGACTCACAAGACTAAGTGACCAATAGAAACCAGACATAGTCACACCCCATCGGTATAGTCAAAGCCACCTTGATAGCATTCATCAAGGTGGCTTCTATTGTTCTAGTGTGTCCATCGTCACTCCCGGCACTGCCTTCCACCAAAAGCTCCATGCCGAGAAGGCGGCTCCGACAACGAAGCAAGCGGCACCCACAGTGAGGCGCTTGCGCTGCGACCAGTTGATATGCACGCGGATGTAATGGGCCAAAACCACATATCCTAAATATCCCGAGCAATACCACAGCGCCGAGTAATTATTCCAAAAGCATTCTCCCCAAAGGGCTTGTCGGTTGCGCCGGAAATCCCTGTGATAAGCAACGCACCGCCTCCCATGTTGTCCCCCGTTATTTTTTTGCATATTATTAAGCTATTCTCGGTAGCAAAATTACTGCAAAAAGTTTAATTCGCAGTAATTTTGTGCCGAGAATTCATACCTAAATGTTTTTGATGCCAGTTGTTATCTCACGCCTGCTACTTCACCATTTCGTATGTGCACATTCCGTCGCCCGTACCGATTAGCCCCTTTGTTACCAACTTCGTCACATATACACCTTTTGTCCTGTCGAAAGCCACTATAGAATCGCAATATGTGATTTTAAGTACTTCGTTTACCGTGACGTAGTAACGTCCTTTGGTTTTCTTCCCGACCTTGGAATAGTCGAATGCGGAATATTCGTATGACGTTATTGGTGTGTCTGTCAGGTAATATGGATATGTACAAAACGAACCGTCTTTACGACGCCAAATTTCCTGGCTCTGGGTGTATTCATAGACGCTACCGCTTGTACTCCCTTTTACTCTCCATTTTGTTCCATTCAATTGTGAGGTTGACACAGTTACCTGCGCCATGCTTATTGAGGCGGTTGCCATAAACAAGCCTGTTAATAATGTTCGTAATGTTTGCATCTGTATGGTTCTTTTATGTTCTTAAAAGATATATACACTTCATGTATCATACTACCTCCATATACACATATCTGCTTCATAATATCCTTCTTTGGGACTAAGAACGAGTGGTGTGGAGTATCTGAATGAGCTTATCTTGTCAAACATATCCGACAGTTCTTTAGTAGTGAATATATTTAAAAGACTGACATTCGATTTAATTCGTGTACAAATAACATGGCCGTCATCTATGATTATTGTTCTGACAAATATACCCATATCCTTAACTGACAGCCTTCTTTTGTTGTTGGCAAATAAATCTTTACAGTATTGAGCCAAGTTCTTAGCCTCCTGCCTACGCAAGGGGTCGTTAGTCCAAGCTGGAGTTGTTGCTAGCCCAACTTCATCGTAAGCCTTTTTGGTATTCTTTATATTTCTCGCCTTATTGTCGTACACATCAATTGTGTAATAATAGAAGTTGGATTCCAAAGCATGACGTTCTGTAACAATTCTATCCCCGACTATTTCTTTTCTGATATCATCAGCGAAACAATATTGATAAAAAAAGAGAAATGCTACGAGGCAGATAAAACGAGAAAACTTGATGTTGCCAAAACCGTCTATTAATATGCAGTTTTTAATCGTTTGCAAATATTTATCTAATGTCATAATATTATATATTTTATTGTTTT
>SAMEA3663023__coassemble_2337_pt1 | contig 7114 bp, 9 predicted proteins | sample SAMEA3663023__metabat2_low_PE_013 | metagenome-assembled genome bin SAMEA3663023 (sample SAMEA3663023) | pig gut metagenome | biome: pig gut; feature: pig-associated habitat; material: faeces | place: France | collected 2012
AATAAGAAAAATAAGAATAAAATGGCAGGTATGGTGTGGGAAAGCCGTTGATATATGGTCCAAGAGTCCATATCCTGCTAACGTGTTGAGCAATCTCCATGACAATGAATTTTACTTTGATGGTGTGAAATGCGGCAGTATGGAGGGGCTCTTGCAATCCTTAAAGCAAAAAAATGTAAAAAAACAATATCAGGTTTGTGGTATGGCAGGCAAAGAAGCTAAGCGGATGACAAATGCCGATTGGCAAGTAAACCAGACTATATGGTGGAATGGACATGCGATTGATAGGCAAAGTGGCGTTTTCCTTACACTGATAAAGAATGCTTATGAGGCAATGTTTGAACAAAATGAATTTTTCCGCACAGCTCTTATGGATACACGTGGTAAGATGTTGTATCATAGCCAAGGTGAGCAGGATTCTCACAAGACAATACTCACAGAACGGGAGTTCTGCGGAATACTGACTGATTTGCGCGACCGCTATGACTTTCGGGACAAGACAAAGGAGCTGAACGAGCAGCGAGAGCAGAGCAGAGTTTGCTCTGGCTATGCCGAGTCGCGAGAGAAGAAGGTCGAAGACCAACTGGAGGAGAAGTCTATCCGAAGGAAGAAACGAGTGTTTGTGGATATGGATAATGTGCTTGTGGATTTTCAATCCTATTTGTTGAGGCAAGAATTATGTTAGTGATACATCCAAAAGACAAAACCACGGCGATGCTTTCAGCCCTATATGACGGGCTGGAAGCACAAGTCGTTACCGACTACCGCACAACCAAGGAGATGGGGCGTCTGTTGCATCATGTCTCTACGCAGGAGCGTATCATGTTGCTGGGACACGGCTCAGACAAAGGACTTTTCTTTCGTAAGGATGACAGCAAGAATGAGTTTGATAAGATTATCGTGGGGCATCCCCACGCTTATCATCTGCGCAAGCATGGAGGCAACATTGTGGCAGTATGGTGCAATGCCGACCAGTTTGCCCGTGCAGAAGGCTTGCATGGGTTGTTCACGGGAATGATAGTTTCCGAACTAAGTGAGGCTCTATTATATCAGGTAGAGACTACGCAGGAGGAACTTGACCGTGAGAATGTGAAATTGGCCCGTAGGCTGAGGACATTGCTTGACGAAAGAATTCCCCTAAATGAGATACCGAAACGGATGTTGGCAATGGATGATGTCCACTCACCCTTGACCACATTCAATTACAATAATTTCTACTATTTATGAGGATTAATGAGATGAAGATCAAGAATCTGTTTTTAGCCATATATGACCAGTTGACTCGCAAAGGTGCTTGGAGAAACATCTTCGTGACGCACAACGCCTTCGGTATTTTCAGCCGATACAGCCATATAGCACGAGGAAGCGGCAAACCGAAGATGCCTTACCCCACGAAAGCTGTTGCCCTGAAGGCTGCCAAGGCAATGAGCGAAAAGCATGGCGTGCATTTCTCTGTCTATAAGTGCGCATGGTGCGACGGATGGCATGTGGGAAAGAATGCCCAAAACAAGGTTGTCCAAGAGAACCAATCTGAGGCGAACAACCTTTCATTTGTCAATAAGCCCAATGCTTTGTATGAGGCATTGAAGCAATACCCCATTGTTGACCTTGCTCCCGTCTATGACAAAGGAGTGAGAGGCAGAACAATGTCGGGACGTGGCAGCAACTGGCTGTTGGCAAAGGTGCGTGATGCCGGTGTAAAGGTTATCATCGACCTTCGCACGGCTGACCACACAGACCGCTACGACCGCAATGTGGCAGATGCAGGACTTGAATACCACAGTCTGCCTATCGACAGCAGGAATACGGACGTTCACCAGATTATCGGCTCACTTCCGCTGCTGTTCGATTTGATGGACAAGGGTAGCTTCTATATTGCCTGTGCCATGGGCAGACACCGCACGGACATTGCCATCGCTCTCTATTATGTGATGCATCCCTCCGTTCCATTTGACGAAGTGCCAGAGATGAGAGGGCATCGCTATGTGGAGAAAAAGGAGTTCCGCTGCGATGACATTGCCGCAAGGCTCAACAGTATTATCAAGGCTATCACTCCCGACGAGCTTGCCATGCTGGGGTTGCCCGCAGACTATGAGGCAGAGCTTCTGAGACGTAAAAAGCATTTGTTTGATGTAAACCGTAATTTTGAATGAACATGAACTACAAGATTTGCTTTGTATGCACAGGCAATGCCTGTAGGTCACCATTCGCAGAATGTGTGACGAAGAAACTCTTGGCAGATGCCGGAATAGGCGACATCGAAGTGTTCTCACTGGGCACATTGGACTGGGGAGAGAATCCTCGTGATGTTGCAATGGTGGATGTGGCGAAGGAACTGGGCTATGAATTAAGTGGTACGACTATGGTTATGACACGTGAGAAACTGATGGCAGCTGATGCGATCATTGTGTTTGACGAGCGTCACCGTGATGCCATAACACGAGTATTGGACTATAGCCATTGGAACAGAATCGTCCTGTTCAATAAGATAGCATTGGATGAAGATGGTAATGTGGAAGACCCTCATTACCAGACTGCAGCGGTATATCGCCGTGTGGCAAGACATATTGAAAACGGTTGTAATCGTTTGGTTGAGAAGTGGAAACTGCAGCCACCAAAGCCTGAACGTTTTCGTTAAGCCAGATGAGCAGAGCCAAACTTGTTTGAGCTCTGCCATGGCGAGAAAACGAAGGCAACGCCAACGTTTTCGTTAAGCCAGATGAGCAGAGCCAAACTTGTTTGAGCTCTGCCATGGCGAGAAAACGAAGGCGAAGCCAAGATTAAGGATTGCATGACAACAAAGATTGTATCCCTTTGGCTAATGTGGCAAACAGGCACAATAGACCAAAGGGATATTTTTTTTCGGTAGAAAGTAGTGTTAGATGATAGACTATGGTTACAAATGCCACTCTCTTATCATAGAAGTAAAACAAAACAGTGGAGGATTGAAAAATGCAGACATCAGAAGCCGAGAAAGATTGGTTGCGCCGCATCTGCGGTGGACAGCCCGTAACGGAACAGAAGACTGCCCCAGCAAAGGAGGCTGAGCACAAGCCTGTGGCAGAGAAGAAAGCCAAAGGGCATGGGTTTGGGGATATTGCTGGCATGAATGAGTTGAAGGAGTTCGTGACAGAGGGTTTCATCAACGTTCTGAAGAACCGCAAGTGCGCCGAGGTGTATGGCATCAAGCCTCCCTCCATGCTCTTCTATGGCCCTGCTGGTTGCGGCAAGACATTCTTCGCCGAGAAGATGGCTGAGGAGATTGGTATCAACTTCATGAAGATTGTGCCTGATGACCTTGCCTGCACATGGGTACACGGAACACAACAGAAGATTGGCGAGGTGTTCAAGGATGCAGAGAAGAAAGCACCCACACTGCTGTTCTTCGACGAGTTTGATGCCATGGTACCCAGACGCTCTGGTGAGGAGATTAACCAACACTATGACAGTGAGGTCAACGAGTTTCTCTGTATGCTCAACAATGCCTCCGAGCGTGGTGTCTATGTCCTTGCCGCCACCAACCATCCGGAACGCATCGACAGGGCTGTGCTGCGGACAGGGCGTATCGACGAGATGGTGTATATAGATATGCCCGACAAGGAAGCCCGCAAGAGCCTGTTCTCGTTGGCACTCTCTAAACTTCCCTCGGATGAGGGGATTGACATCAACCGACTGGCAGAGCTGACTGAAGGCTACAACTGCAGCGACATCGGTTACATAGTGAAGTCGGCGGCAAGAAAGATGTTCAATGCCACTATCAAGGATGAGGCGGATGTGTATCAGCCTGTCAGTCAGGCTCTGCTCGAAGAGATCATTTCCAAGAAACGCCCGTCTGTCAGTGGCAGAGACCTGCGGGAATACGAGCGAGTGAGGAGTGAGTTCTCACCTAAGGATGGAGGCTGTCGCTACGCCACTATCGGTTTTAGATGAATAATAATCAATAAATTGGAATATTATGAAAGAGAAGATTTTGGAAGCATTCAGAGAGTTGGGGTTCAAGTTGGAAGAAGAGGAAGGAATGGGTTACTGTTTCAAATACGAGGGACTGAACCTGCTGTATATGTACAATGAGAACGACGAGGAGTTTCTCAACATTGCACTTCCCGGCATCGTTGAGGTGGAGGATGACAAGATGTTGCAGATATGCGCCTTGTTGGAGAAAATCAACTCCACGCTGAAGTATATCAAGGCCTATATGCTTGGAAACAGCGTCTGGTTGTTCTATGAGCGTGAACTGATCGAGCAGCGAGAGCAGAGTCGAACTTGTTCGGACTATGCCGAGTCGCGAGAGAAGAAGACTGAAAGTCAACTGATCGAGCAGCGAGAGCAGAGTCGAACTTGTTCGGACTATGCCGAGTCGCGAGGGAAGAAGACTGAAAGCCAACTGATCGAGCAGCGAGAGCAGAGTCGTACTTGTTCGGACTATGCCGAGTCGCGAGAGAAGAAGACCGAAGGTCAACTCTGTGGCGAGGAAGACCTGATGACGGTAATCTCACGCATGATACTTCACTTGGAGGCAGGACTTGTCTTTGCTCGCAAGGCGATGGCAGAGATTGAGGAAACGATGACTAACGGTTCCTCTGATGATGACACTACTGAAAGTGCAGAGGAAATTGTGACAGAGGAAATCGCGGATGATGACAATAACGAATAAACAGGAGGGTAAGACAATGACAAAGAAAGAAATGATATTGGAGGCTATCGAGAGCCTCGGCTACAAGCCCCATGTGGATGACGACGGAGACGTTTGCGTCCGTTTTCAGATGAAAAGCATCTTCTTTTTGACGGGTCAGGAGGAGGAGCAGTATATTTCCGCTATTCTGCCCCAGTTCTCCGAAGTAAACGAAGGAGAGGAAACCCTCACGCTGGCTGTCTGCAACAAGGTGAGCCGCGAGGTAAAGCTTGCCAAGGTGTATATTGACCAGACATTGAAAAATGTTTCGGCCTGCTGCGAGTTCTTCTATACCGACATGGAGAGCCTGAAGAACAACGTGGAGCATGTTCTGAACATCCTTGGCATGGTGCGTTCCGCATATCACAAGACAAAAGCTGAATTTTCAAACATTTGATAGATAGACAACTAATAGTATAAACTCATAATAATTTGAAACGATGGAAGAAGTAAAGAACAAGCAAGAGATTAAGAAGACACAGGTCTTCAATGTGATTATCCTCGACCGTAGCGGTTCGATGGAATGTATTCGTCAGGCTGCCGTTGAGGGCTTCAACGAGACCTTGGCAGGTATCAAGAAAGCGCAGGAGAGGTTTGCCGAGACACAAGACCATTTTGTGACATTGGTCACATTCTGTAGTTGTGAGACGAAGCACGTGTTTGACAAAACGCCTGTGGCAGATGCCCATCCGCTGAAAATGGAGGATTTCCAGCCCTGCTGCACCACACCGCTGTATGATGCCATGGGCATTACGCTCACCGCTATGCGTAAGCATGTCAAGGAGATTGAGGACAGCGTAGTGGTTGTGACCATCATCACCGACGGCATGGAGAATGCCTCGCACGAGTACAACGGCAAGACCATCAAGGAACTTGTGGAGCGTCTGCGTGGCGAGGGATGGACATTCACCTATATGGGTGCCAACCAGGATTCCGTGGAAGTTGCAATGAAACTGTCTATCCGCAACTCGCGTAACTTTGCATATGACGACCAGGGCACACGTGCCTCGATGGGCAAGGACGCCAGCACCCGCATGAACTTCTTCTCACGTCTCTCGTGCATGAAGATGCAGGAGGCAGACGGATGCGCAGCACCTATGTCGGCAGAGGAGCGGCACAACCTATATACCAGTATGGCAGACGAAGCTTTTGATGAGGAGGAAGGAAAATGAGAACGAAGATAACATCAATGAAAAGGGCTTTCATTTTGTTCTGGCATGGGTTGACCGCCCTCCTCGCTGGCATTGCCAACTGGTTTACGGTGATATTGGGCATGAGGGATGACTCCAAGTATGGCAAGATTCTCCGTCGAACGGTGGGCAGTTGCTTTGCGTTCCTAATGCTGTTGCTGGCCATAGCCGCAGGTTGGGATTTCTGCCGTACAGCATGCTATCGGCTGGAGGTAAACAAGCATTTTGACGACTCGTATTACGATGGGCAGTACATCTCACGCAATGTTACCTATTACACCTACTACGATGAAGACGGTTTCCTGAAGACTGCTGACGGCAAGAAGACCATTACAGGTGTCAAGTGGATAGCCAAGCCACTGGGCATGGACTCACTTATTTGCTACAGCGACGGAAAGAAGCGCGGATATTTCAATATGTTCACCGGCAAACCTGTCATTGAGCCGAAGTACGACCATGCCTGGATATTTTCCGACGGACTGGCTTCGGTGGATGACGGAGGATGGATCAAGTTCATCGATGCATCGGGTAAGGTGGTGATAGACCCACAGATTCCTTATATACCGGGAGCAGAGGGTTATGTGTTCCACAACAACCGTTGTATTGTACACAGTGAACGCCGTGACCGTTTCGGACTGCTGGACAAGCAGGGCAAGTGGGTGTTGAAGCCTGATTATTTCTCCATCGAATCTTCCAAAAACTTCTGGATTATTGATAACGGAGAAGGCAAGAGCGTATTGGACAGCACGCTGAACACGGTCATTCCGTTCACTAAAGGTCAAATCTGGGTAAGCACCGAATATATCAGTGTTACTCTCAGCAACCACATCATTCAACGTTATGACCATAGCGGTAAGATAATAAATGACTTCTATATCAATGACGTAAGTTATATGACCTACGAATCTGATGAGTTACGCTACTCCACCTCTAAGAATTACAATGAGGAAGGCACACTCACCAGTGAGACGGAGAACATAGAGCCGTTGCCGGTTGAAAAGATGGCAAGATGCCGACGCTATGAGGCAGAGAGCGGATGGTATGGACTGATGAGCGCAGACGGCAAGGTAATCACCCCTCCTTCATATTGTAGCATCAAGGCAATCGGATATGATCTGTACCTGTGCAAGGACAATGACGAAGATGGTGTGATACTGAATGGTAAAGGTCAACCGACGAATGAACGAGCGGAGAGCCGAGCTTGCTCGAGCTATCCCGAGTGAGGAGGAGGAAGACGAAGTCAACCGACGAA
>SAMEA3663023__coassemble_3585_pt1 | contig 4640 bp, 3 predicted proteins | sample SAMEA3663023__metabat2_low_PE_013 | metagenome-assembled genome bin SAMEA3663023 (sample SAMEA3663023) | pig gut metagenome | biome: pig gut; feature: pig-associated habitat; material: faeces | place: France | collected 2012
ATTAACCTTTCAGCCGTAAGGTTATTAACCTTATCAGGGATGCAAACGTATTCATCTCCTATGGCAAACGGTTTCACCCACTTCATTTAATAATATACTTCAGGAATAATATATTATTATGTGTCACTCCATATTTCTGATGAACCTATGTTATATGCTGTTTCTTCTGTATCAATATTAAATTTTACCTCTTTTTCGCGTCAGTCGGCGAATCCATAGCCAATAGCCGGTGAGGGGCAATGTAGCACCTATCAGGGCTGCGAGGAAATTGAGGATCCGGGTGATGATACCTCCCCAACTGCCAGTGTGTACCATATATACACCACTTTTCACTTTCGTGTCCTTTCCCTCTGAGGAATAGAGTTTGACGTCGGTTATCTCCCCGCTCCTTCTGTTATATGAGTATTTGTCGGTGGCTCTGAGGCTCAGTCTTCCTTCCGGGACCACTTCTGCCGCCTCAGCCTTAAGGGTTATCTGCTGATAGCCGGGATTCTTCAAGGCCATTTCATTCAACACATCGTCCCAATGGCGATAGGGTGAGCGACGATGGAATCCGAAATCACCACCATCGTGATAGCCATGTCCTTCGCCGCCACCATGATAGCCGCGACCTTCGCCACCACCATGATAGCTGTGTCCTTCGCCACCGCCATGATAGCCGTGTCCTTCGCCACTGCCATGACGACCTTCTCCTTGCTGTCTCTCTCCACTTCGGATAGTGTCACCTCCTCTTTGTCCTTCATTGGAAGCACCGCCTCCATGTGCTCCGCCTTTTTCCGACAACTCAACACCGAAGCAGGAATAGAAACCTGTGCGATACCATGAGAACGACCATGTCAATCCCGTTAGTGCCATGGCGAGCAGGAAGATGGTGGCATAGATTCCTCCTGCCACGTGGAGGTCGTGCCAGAACCGTCCCCAACCTTTTGTCACATGGATGGCAAGACTTGCCTTCAGAGGCTTGTGACGGTTGGTGAGCCACATCAGTATTCCTGTGATAAGGATGAACACGAGAACGAGGGTGCATATACCTGTAAGAAGTTTTCCCACTCCCGACGATGACCCAAGAAGCCAGCGGTGCAGATGGAACATGGTATTGAATAACGGGAGACGCTCGGAGCGTCCGGTCACCTCTCCAGTATATTGATTGACATAGATGTAGGCGCGACGGGGCTTGGATAGACTCACCTGATAAGTGCGGGTGCTGTCGGCGAAGACAGTAACTCCCGAGATACTTACAGAGTCGGGCAATGTCTCTTCCACCTTCTCCATCAGTTCCTGCATAGGGATAGGTTCTCCCTTTGCCTCTTTCACGAAATACAGTTCAGGCTTTACAACCTCCGTAATCTCCTTCTCGAATACGAGCATAGCTCCCGAGAAGCACACCAATGTGATTATGATGCCCGTAGGCACCGATAACCACAAGTGAATTTTTCTTAATGCTTTTTTCATTTTTTTACTCCTTTATCTTTCCTACAGCCGTCACTGTGCTCACCTCAACGCTCAAACCCTTGGTGGCTGTGGCAGTGGCAGGGTCAATCTTATATATAACTGGATAAGCGTCTGATGTCATCACAGGCATATAGATATATCCACCCTCTACGTATGGCATCTTTCCAAAGTCGGTAATCTTGTCAGTTGCAGGCAGACCGCTGACAAAGGTCAGTTTGCCTGTATCACCATTGAACACCGCAAGTTCCGTAGCCACATATCCCGTCTGAGAGAATGGGCGGTCATACATTCTCAGGAGGAAATAATTGCCTCCGGCATGCCAACAGCGCAAGAATGACTTGCCTCCACTCTGTGCCTCTAAACTATAATAATAATTAGGGTCGAACTCAGTTGCGCCAGCCTTGATGCGCACCACACCGGCGTCGAGCGTTGTCTGCTGACGCGGGTCGGTTACGGTCTTGGCATAACTTGGTGAGAACACATAGATATCACCATTGTCGGCAGCCCATATCGACTGATAGTACTGCGAGCGGTATCTGCCACATGCATAACTGATTTTATCGGTCTTTATCAGTCGTTTGCCGTCAAACTGCTCATTATCAAAGATTGCCACCCAGCACTCGTTGGGATATTGAGTGCCGCTGAGTTCGCCCTTGACGTATGAACCGCCGCCCGAGCCGCCGCTTTCCTGCTTCACAAGGTCCTCATTGCCCGGAAGGATATACTTTCCGCCATCAATGCCCGAACCATAGGCACTGAGTCCCATACCGATGGCAGCACTATATAGTTTGCCGCCGCTCTCGAGGAATCCCGACAGCATGGCATATTCACCGTTGCCGAGGAAATTCTCCGACATAAAATTGTCCTTTTTCTTTGAATCGCTCTGTGTGGCTGTCTCGTTTGCCACATCAAGGTATGTCAAGAGGAACATCTTAGGCAGATTACCGTTGGCATCAGCATATTCTGAAAGTCCGTCGCCAGTGGAAGCAGAGAGGATATAGTCGCCAAACTTGCCGAATGATGTGAATCGTGTCACCTTGTATTCAGCCGAACGGGCTTTCATCTGTCCGTCGGAGTTCAGAACGTATGAGCGTGTCGTACCGGCATTTCCCTGGTTGTAGGTGAGGGCATAGAGATACTTGTCGCCATAGAACACCCATTCCGTGGCACCGTCGTTCACCAATCCGTTGTTGATGGCCGAGACGCTGCCTTCAGTGAGGCTCTGCGATGTGAGCAACACATTGGCAGTCTGATCACCGTCGGGAAGTGATGTGGCAAGGGCGAATGCCTCTTTTCCCACTGTCGCTCCTGGTGTGTCGGGAGTTGCATCCGTCACGCTGTCGTCGCTGTCAGAACAAGCCGCAAGGCTTACCGCAATTAAGGCTGCGGGCACCATTTTCAAATAGTTTTTCATCGTTGTATATATATATCAATAGTTCGTTAAAATTTCAATATATGGCCTAACGGCTATGCCGCTTTGCCAAAGAGTTCTTTGAAAATGTGATTAATTAAAGTTTGGTTCGGTCGGTATCGGCTTGCCTCAAAAATTCGCTTTGTCAGGAAAGTATTGGTCATCAGCAACTTGAAGTTAGACATGGAATAGTCCATCCCTCTTTCCTTCATCATGACCTTTGCCACATTTAGCGATGCGAATGATGCATTGAAAGCACAGTCGAGCTTGTTTGCATCCCTTGCCTGGGAGTCAGTAAGGCCGCAGTGTTGCTTTGCATCCCGATAGCAAAACTCGATTTGGAACCTGGTTCTGTAAAAGTCGAGTACATCCTCGCCCGAGAGTGCAGTGTCTGTAGAGAAGAACAGCTTGCGTTTCTTGTCAGGCATGATCCAGATGACGAGACGCACCTTGCACTTCAGTGCCTTGGAGTAAGCAATCAGCGTGTAGGCTATGCCTGGCAGTCCATCGACGAAGACAGGCAACATTCTCGACATGTCGAGTTTCTTCAGGTCTATCTTGCCGTCAATCGTCTTGGGCCTTCCCCGCTTGCCACTTCGCTCTCCCTCGTACAGATAGCACAGGTGGGCATTGTCGCGGAAACGGCTGATGAGATGGAAGCCGTGCTTATGGATGCCGTCATAGAAAGTACGTGTGGAGAAGAATGCGTCGGCAACGATAAGGTTGGACAGCTTCAGCAGATCCTTGCGGTAGCGCTTGATGACAGCAATGTAATGATCGACAAGTGTCATGTTGCGCTTCTTCAACTCAAAGTTTCCAGGCGTCTGATGGGCGCGAAGCATCATGCAGTTGTGACTGTCGATGTCTATCAGTCCGAGACCCATAATCTCCAGCCCATGCTTCACGGCACCAGCACATCCCGACCAGAAACGACCGATATGCGGAGTCTTCTTGCCCGCCTTGCTGATGTAGCTCGGATCAATGGCTATGGCCTTACGTTCCTTACTGCCGAAGTAGTGAAGGGCGAGCGAGACGTTGAAGCGAAGCCAGTTCAGGCTCTTCGAACGTAGGCGTCCGAAGTTGTTGCGGTAGGTCTGTTCGCCGTGCCTGCCGTACTTGCCCATCTGGGTGAAATTTATCTTTCCTGGTATAACCATGTATAAAAGTAGTACCTCGATGATGGTTTTCTCAAAACTATTGCCTAACTTTGCAGCGGAGTCCACGATGGCCTCCTTGCATATGCCCGTATATTGGTCGAGTGCTTCTGATATTTTATTCATTCCTTAGAAGTGGTAAGAGACTGCTAAGTTACTGAAAATCAGGCACTTGACCAAATTTTATTAGTTATATTATGTTAATGTAACTCATTGATTTTCAAACGATTAAATGTATAATTAACTAAGTATTGATATATTAAATGTTATTCAATAAATGAGCCTACCGGCATTTTACCCCTCCCTTTTGGGGAGGGGCTGGGGGTGAGGCTGTTTTTTTTTCTTAGAAATGCACTCTAACCTTACCGTAGAATGCCCTTCCCGCCTTTTGCAGCGAGAAGTTGTCGTAGAGCTTCTCGTTGGTGAAGTTGCGACATTCCAATGACACACTGTATCGTCCGCGCATCATACTGTAGGTCAATACCATATTGTGAGAGAACTGGTTGGGCACAACATAGTCTGCCTTGTTGGCACCGATGTGCGACGAATAGTATGTGAAGCTATGCAAATACTGGTTGTCGTATGTAAGGGCGATAGTATTACCTTTCTTCTTGCAGTTGCGC
>SAMEA3663023__coassemble_4746_pt1 | contig 3653 bp, 2 predicted proteins | sample SAMEA3663023__metabat2_low_PE_013 | metagenome-assembled genome bin SAMEA3663023 (sample SAMEA3663023) | pig gut metagenome | biome: pig gut; feature: pig-associated habitat; material: faeces | place: France | collected 2012
TTAATAATTAGGGTGTACAGTTTGATGTACTCAAAATGGAACTGTTCCTGATTTACTCTGACTACTTGTTCGCAGAAAATATATTGACCAGCACGCGCTGTAGGCGCAGAAGCACATAGCCCAGGGTAGAGCGCAGCGGCACCCTGGGTGCAAGGTGGCGTTGTCCATGCGCGCTGTAAGCGCAAAAGCGTTATATGTCCTGTTGTTATCTACGCTTTTGCGCTTACAGTTCTCCTGATTCTGACAAAGTACACCTAAAGGCGACTGGTAATGGGTGCCATGCTCAGCATTGTACTGGTCTATATTATATATATAAGGTAAGAAGCCGTGATAGTCTGTATATCCATTTTCCTCTGTTGGTACACCGCCCGTTCCAATTACCTCTGGGGTCAGCGATGCATTGGTATAGCCCTGCTTTGTCTGACAAACATTCTCCGTCATACGCTTATTATTTTTGCTAAAAGAATATTGATTTTTGCCACCAGACTTCAATGTGGCAATAATCAAAAAGAAATTGGCATTTATTTATAGGTATTGTGAGATAATTCAAGTATCTTTGTAAACAAATTGATTTTATTATGAAAAAACTTTTGTTATTCTTTTTTTGCACAGCAGTACCGCTTGTAGCGTTTGCAAAGTCGGACATCACTGACCACACAATGTGGTATGACTCACCTGCCCATATATGGCTCGAAGCACTGCCATTAGGCAACGGCCACATGGGTGCTATGGTTTATGGCGGCACCGAGACGGAGGAAATACAACTTAACGACGAGACATTTTGGAGTGGTGGGCCACATAGTAATAATAGTACACGCGCACTGGGCAGTCTTGCTGAGGTGCGTCGCCTTATATTCGAAGGGAAAGAAGAGGATGCTGCCAAAATTGTTAACCGCGACTTTGTCGTAGGTCCTCACGGTATGCGCTTTCTCCCTATGGGTAGCCTGAAGTTCGAGTTTGATGGAGTGGAGGCCAGCAAGGTGAGCAACTACCATCGTTCGCTTGATCTACATAATGCAATCTCCACCACTCAATACACATGCAACGGAGTGAAGTACACTCGCGAGGTGTTTGCCTCTATGACAGATGATGTGATAGCTATGCGCATAACAGCATCGCACAAGGGTGCTCTTAGTTTCCGCATGCGATACGATAGCCAGTTACCTGCCGACATTAGCACAGAAGGCGGCAATGCCCTTCTTGCCCATGTGAAGCCTGTTTCGCAAGAGGGCATAGAAGGCAAGGTCTTTGCCGAATGCCGCGTCGAGGTGACAAGTGATGGCACCACAGTGACTGACGGCAAACAGGTTACGATACACAACGCAACCACAGCCACTCTCATTATTGCTTCTGCGACCAACTATGTCAACTTCTGCGACCTCTCCGCTAATCCTACTGCCCTTATAGCCCAATCAATAAGCAAAGCAAAGGCATATACCTACAAGGCGTTGAAGGTGCGCCACATGAAGGCATTTGCCAAGCAGTTCAACACTACTAAGCTGCGCCTTACCGGCGGACAAAATTCTAAATTGCCAACCAATGTCCGTCTCGACCGCTTCTACGACAATCCTGACGATCTGGGCATGGTAGCGCTTCTCTTCAACTACGGTCGCTACCTCCTCATCTCTTCCTCACAGCCAGGTGGTCAACCTGCTAATTTGCAAGGACTCTGGAACAATAAGCTCAATGCACCATGGGACTCGAAGTACACCATCAACATCAATACGGAGATGAACTACTGGCCTGCCGAGGTGACTAACTTGTCCGACACTCACCAGCCTCTCTTCGATATGATTGCTGACCTCGCAGTCACTGGTAAAGAGACTGCTCGCACAATGTATGGCTGTCGCGGTTGGGTGGCTCACCACAACACAGACCTGTGGCGCATAGCAGGTCCTGTAGATGGTGCAGCGTGGGGAGAATTCCCAAATGGTGGGGCTTGGCTCACCACTCACATTTGGCAGCACTATCTCTACACAGGTGACAAGCAGTTCCTCGAGAAATACTATGAAGTGATTCGAGACGCAGCGGTGTTCTACCTCGACTACATGCAGCTCCATCCACAGTATGGATGGCTCGTTTGTGTGCCATCAGTGAGTCCCGAGCAAGGACCTCGCGGCAAGAGAACACCCATTACAGCGGGTTGCACAATGGATAATCAGATAGTCTTCGATGCTATCAGCAACGCCCTCAATGCAGCACTTATACTTAACAAAGACGAGGACTTGCAGACTGACTTCAAAAGGGCTCTCTCACAGCTTCCACCTATGCAGGTAGGGCAATACGGCCAGCTTCAGGAGTGGTTGCAAGATGCCGATGACCCTCACAACGAGCACCGCCACATCTCTCATCTCTATGGTTTGTACCCAAGCAATCAAATTTCTCCTTTTTCTCACCCAGAACTCTTCCGTGCCGCTGCCACAACGCTCAAGCATCGTGGCGACCAGGCAACTGGCTGGAGTCTTGGATGGAAGACAAACTTTTGGGCCCGCATGCTGGATGGTAATCATGCGTTCGCCATCATCAAGAATATGCTGCGCCTGCTCCCCGACGAGAATAAGAGCACCACTAGCCAGTATCCTGACGGACGCACATTCCCTAACCTTTTCGATGCTCACCCACCTTTCCAGATAGATGGTAACTTTGGCGTCACAGCGGGAATTGCAGAGATGCTTCTCCAGAGCCATGACGGAGCCGTTCACCTTCTTCCTGCACTGCCTGACGATTGGTCAGAAGGCAGTATTTCCGGACTTCGCGCTCGTGGCGGATTCGAGGTCTGTCTCGCATGGAATAATGGCAAACTTGGCAAGGCTACAGTAAAGAGCACCATCGGTGGCACCCTTCGCCTTCGCAGCTCCGTTCCTTTGAAAGGCAATGGCTTGAAGGCTGCTGAAGGCAAATGTCCTAATCCTCTTTTTGCGCCAGCCGACATTCAACAACCTATTATAAACAAGGAAGGGGGAAGCAGGAGCATAAAAGCTTTCATCCCCAAAGTCTATGAATATGACATCACTACAAAAGCAGGCAAAACCTACACCTTTACAAGCATTTAGAACTATCCATGCCATAGGATAATGCAAGTGCTTTTATGGCCAAATGGTATTTGTCATTATTATAATAAATCAAGATGAAGTATACTATTAAGCGTTTTTTGGTGGTCCTGGCAACGCACATATTGTGTCAGGCGACATGAACGAGTACGGACGTGTATATATGTCAACAGTGGGGCGTGGTGTCGTTACTGGATGTCTGGTCAGCGAAGAAGAAACGTCCATCGAAGCCGTAACAGAAACACATCATGCATCTAAGGTTAAGGGTATCTACGATTTGCAGGGCCGCTACTATGCTTCACTTCCGCAATCGCGTGGCATATACATTGTCAACGGAAAGAAAATCAGGAAAGACGGTTCTCATTGAACTCGCAAAGACTATACGTACAAAAATAATTAGGGTGTCCAGTTTGATGTTCCGAAAAACAGATACTGAAATCCTTATTCAATTGTTAATATAGCGCTCTGATATTTAACGTTTTAAGTAGTAGAATAGTTCTTTAAAAATCCGCACAACTCGTTGTTTTTAGTAACTTTGAATGTAATTGTAAGATACGTAAATCAATGAAAAAGTTAGATTCAAACCAAGATAAAGAGTCACTC
>SAMEA3663023__coassemble_10255_pt1 | contig 2102 bp, 2 predicted proteins | sample SAMEA3663023__metabat2_low_PE_013 | metagenome-assembled genome bin SAMEA3663023 (sample SAMEA3663023) | pig gut metagenome | biome: pig gut; feature: pig-associated habitat; material: faeces | place: France | collected 2012
TGGAGATAATTACAAACCAAATCACATTATTATATTATGGAAAGAAAAGATTATACAACAACCATTAGAGAGTTGCTGAAAGGAATCGATAGTGAATTTGACAACACGAGTCCACGCTGCATAAAAATGCTTCGTCATGCGGATAGCCGTACTAAACTGGGCAAGGAGGAAGAGCAAACAAAGCTGTTTATCAATGGTAATCCGTTCCCAACCAATATTACAAGCATATACGCACTTTACGTGTATCGCAAAGATCTCTTCTTGCAATACCAAAGCGAGCAGTTGGCCCGCAATATGAGGAACATCAAATACCTTGTTTCTTTCATTGGAGAAGAAAACAAGACTGCAAGATTCGTTGGAGTGTATAAAATTAATGGTAAAAGGGATAATCCAAAAGTAAAGGACGAAGTGATTTTAGATTTGGAGCAGATAAAGGCTTTTGAGCACTTGGAAAAAAGGATTGTAATAGACTGGGCAACTCCTACCAATTCCTGGCATCAGTATTTTGATATAGAAAAGCAAGCACGAATAGAAAAATATATACAGGAGCAAGACAATGTTCCATTGTTTGACTCATATCTGCGTACAAATCTTAATCATGCTCAATTGCAACTCGTCGTTCAGCACCCTGATTGGGTGACAATGCTAAAAGACGTAAATTGCATATATTGCATATTGGACACATCTAATGGCAAGCTCTATGTAGGTTCAACTTATAATAATCTGGGTATATTGGGCAGATGGGTTCAATATGCCGCAACCGGTCATGGAGGCGACTTAGACCTTGAGAAGAAAGGAGAAGATTATTGCAAAACCAATTTGAGATGGTCTATTCTTGAAACTCTACCATTGGATGTCTCTGCCCATGATGCCATAGAATGTGAAACGTTGTGGAAAGAAAAATTGGGGGTTAGAAGATTTGGCTATTGCAATAACTGAAAATACAACTTTTATGTACGACAGGAGATTTACCCCCGAAAGGATTTCGGAATTGAGAGAGAACGAGATATTCGTGTTTGGCAGCAATCTGGCAGGCGCACATGGCGGCGGTGCCGCACGGTTGGCTTACAATAGGTTTGGCGCCGTATGTGGCGAAGGCGTGGGTCTGCATGGTCAGACATACGCCATCCCTACCATGCAAGGTGGTGTTGATACCATCAAACCCTTTGTAGATGCGTTCATCCGTTTTGCCAAGGAGCATAGTCGGCTCACATTCCTCGTCACACGGATAGGTTGCGGCATAGCAGGCTTCCGAGAAGAGGAGATTGCTCCGCTATTTACAGATGCCATTGATGTGGAGAATATCATCCTTCCGAAGGAGTTTGTTGAAAACATTTCACTGTATGGCGAGCGTTGTTACAATCTTGAACGCTTCTTGACGGCACATAAATATAACTACGAGAATGCCTTGCGGGAAATCACAGACGGGCGCAAACGTACTCACTGGATATGGTTCATCTTTCCGCAGTTGGCTGTATTGGGGCATAGCGCTAATGCCAAGTATTACGGCATCAGCGGGTACGACGAGGCGAAGGCTTACTATGAACATCCCATACTGGGCACAAGGCTGAGGGAGATTACCATGGCACTGCTACAACACCGTGGAGAGTCGGCGGTAGATATTCTTGGCGATATAGATGCCGTAAAGGTTCGCTCCTGTATGACACTCTTCGATGCTGTCTCGCCAGATGACATATTCCAAGAAGTGTTGAATGCATTCTATGAGGGGACGTCTGACAAGAAGACGTTGGATTATATGTGATAGATGAAGGGTTACTTTTGCCTCAATACTATCATAAACGTAATGAAGGGAGGATAATACTGATGCGGAGATATACTTCCTTTTGGGATCCGACAAACTGGATTTGCTCATACATCTTTCAAGCCATAGAGGCTTTCAGGATATGTTCAACGTTTTCGTTAAGCCACATGAGCAGAGTCAGGCTTGCTTGAGCTCTGCCCTGGCGAGAAAACGAAGGATGAAATCCAAGGTTGTCCTCTATGCAAGAGGAAATGCCCGGAATAATATGAAGCGTGTTGATAAAGCATTAAGAAAAGCAAAATAAAAATGGACGTACAAAGAGTAATAGATAGTGGGATTC